>Ga0154657_1037_pt4 | contig 9432 bp, 4 predicted proteins | sample Rifle2008BG13ft_FD_116086 | JGI IMG/M metagenome (GOLD analysis project Ga0154657, IMG submission 116086) | Nitrospirae bacterium RBG_13_39_12 | reverse complement strand
GAAAAATAAAAAGGCAGAAGCCAAAAGATTGTGGGATGAGTTGCGCAAAAGTGTATCTAAGAGACCTTCCCCTTTTGCCGGGATGAGCGAGGAAGAAGTGATTAAATACCTGCGTAAGATCAGGAAAGAGCTCTGGGAGAAAAAACTTGCGGCTCGTTCTTGATGCCAATGAGTATATATTCGCTTTGGGACTTTTCAGAAAACAGAGTTGTGAATCACTTTTAAAACTTCTCATAGATAATTTCCCCTCATATTCTATTTCTATATGTCGAACAATTGTAGAGGAAGTAAGAGCTAACTTAACTCCGAAAGAATTCCATAGTTTTGTTAAGTTTATTAATGTCTTTACCACTATTGACGAAGACTTCCTTATTCCTTTTGAAATGGGCGCAAAATATGAAGCAAAAGAATTAAAAGAGGCCGATGCCCTGATTGCCGCATATACCGAATGGGTCGGGGCAGATGTTCTTGTCACAGAGAACCGGCATTTTTTATCACTACACTCTAATTTGTCCTTTAAAGTTTTAACTGCAGAAGAATGTCTGAAGCTCATTTAATTTCGTTCACTTCCTTTTTTAATTTCCGTATTCAATATTAAAAACAGAACCGCCCCCTTTATCCATTATATGCACACCCTGCAACAAAACCACCTGCAACTCATGCCATTAAAGACTATCTCATCTTAAGAAAAAACTAATAAAAAGTACACTACCAATTCCCCACTACTGGTTTATCAGTAGAAAGGCCAAAGGTGTAACACCTATCTGTTGTACAGCCATTCCATAAGCCATTTCCGTTATAATCCAGATACCAGCTTGCTCCTCTCTTAACCCCTATCTCCTTCCAACCATCTCCATTCCAGTCCCCTACAATAGGAGTATCTGTAGAGAGACCAAAATTGTAACATTCATCTACCCCACACCCGCTCCAGGAATCACTTCTATCATAGTCCAAATACCAGTTTCCGTTCCTGAATACACCTATCTCCGCATAACCATCCCCGTTCCAATCTCCTGCTACAGGTTTATCGCCAGCCATGCCAAAGGTGTAACACTTATCAGTGGCACATCCATTCCATAAGCCATTTCCGTTATAATCCAGATACCACGACCCATTTCGGAAGACACCAATTTTATCGGTACCACTATTATTCCAGTCTCCTGCAACAGGAATGTCAGTAGAAAGACCAAAGGTATAACATCTATCTGTTATACACCCATCCCATGCACCATTACCATTATAATCAAGATACCAATTTGTCCCTCTCTTGACTCCTATCTCTGTATACCCATCTCCATTCCAGTCTCCTGCTACGGGTATATCTGTGGAAAGACCAAAGGTATAACACTTATCAGTGGTACATCCATTCCATAAGCCATTTCCGTTATAATCCAGATACCATACACCATTACGGAAGACACCTATTTTAGAAACGGAGACCAATGAAGCAAAGTTTGCCGTCACCGTCTTATTTGCATCCATCGTCACATAACAGGTTTTCCCATCTGGGCTTGTGCTGTTACACCCATTCCATGAGCTAAACACATAACCACTGTTTGGGGTTTCGGTGAGGGTTATATTAGTGCCCGAGTTATAAATCTCTGAGCAATCTCCAGGACAATTTATACCTGTGCCTGTTACTGTTCCTCCACCAGAAAGGGTTATATTTACATTGAGGGCCTTCTGATTTGTCCCTGACTGTATCACAGTTAGAGTCTTTCCCTCTATGGTCATTGTTCCTGTCCTTTGACTTGTACTTGAATTGACCGCAACAGAATAATTTACTGTTCCGTTTCCAGTGCCGAAACTGCCTGAGGTAATCGTTATCCATGAGGCGTTACTCGTTGCTGTCCAGGTACAGCCACTCTGGGTCATTACGCTTACACTGCCTGTTCCACCAGAGGAACCAAATACTTGATTGTCAGGAATAATTGAATAGGTACATGGAGCTGTGTCCGTTCCTGCCGCATTTAGCGGCAAATAGAGCATTGGTGTATTAGGCGCATTGGATGGGATTAAGAGATTTGCACTCTTCGGCCCTGTTGAATTTGGGGAAAAGATTACGGCAAGTGTGCATGTACCAGATTGTGCAATTGTCTTACTTGAACAATTGTCATTCTGTTTACTGAACTCACCGGCATTTGTTCCGGTAAATGCGATGGTTCCAATTATAAGATCGCCCATACCAGAATTTGAAATAGTCAAACTTATTGGCGAAGAATCACCAATCTTGATAGCTCTGAAATCAAATATACCAGGCATAACAGTAATAGAAGGGTGAAACTGGATACCTATAGCATTTCTGATAAATGCACTGCCTAAACTATCCTTGACTTTATATGATGGACTGCTCCGGGAACCCCCTCCTTCATTAAACAAAGCCAGAATTCCATAATTCTCGCTGAAACTTTCATGATATATACTTTTTGGATAAGGGTCTTTTGAATCATTCAATCCATCATTATCAGTGTCAGGAATTCTGGGGTCAGACCTCCCGGAATTAACTTCAGCAAAATCGGTTTTCCCATCACCATCGGTATCCTTTTTATTTGGATCAGTGCCATATATATATTCAAGCATATCTGACAGGCCATCTCCATCAGTATCCGTATAAGCATCAGAAGGATTCAGGCGGAATTCGACGCTATCGCTTTTGACATTGGATTCCCCATCGGTATTTTTAACTTTAAAATAGATTGTCTTTGTACCGAAGCCAGCACTGAGGGTAAAAGTTGGTGCTGTGGAATAGGTTAGCCATGAAGCACCAGTAAAGAGTTTATCTTCACTTGCCATATAATGGGTTGGGCTTCCAATTGAGACATTGTTGAGAGTCACCAGACTTGTTGTTGTATAAGCACTCCCATTATTTATGGCCAATGAACCAACTACCGGAAATGGAACAGTCATACCTTTTACAGCATGCGGTTTATTGTTTACAGCACCATATGAGAACGTTGTTGTCTTCCCATCTTTTGTCATAGAAGTCATATTACCGATGGCATTATATTGATACTGGATGCTATATCCACTATCTCCTGCGCTCGTTAATCGATCAAGGTCATCATATGCAAAATTCTCTGTTTTTCCGGCTATACCGTCTGCTATTGATTTGATATTTCCGACATTGTCATAAGTATAAGCGAAGTTCTGGAGTCCTGACGTGGCCAGACTGCTCAGTCTCAGGTTTGAAGGATGGTAAGTGTAGGCTGTGCTCTTGCCATTTGCATAATTTTTCTGTATCACCTGACCGCTTGCATTGTAATCCAGCCCGCTTATGATTCCCGGGATGCTGTCAAGTTTATTCTGTCCGTTATAGTTGAATACTATGGTCTGATTGTCCGGATATGTCATGCTGATAACCCTGTCCATGGAATCATAGCCCCACTTAGTCGTCCAGGTTTGACCGTCAATAGTCCTGTCTTCCTGTTTCTTGCGAAGCCTGTTGTCATATTGATAATTTACTGTCCCTGCAGCGTCGATAACTGATGATAACGTTCCGATAGTGGGGGTATCGTATGTAAACTGAATATCTGTGCTGGTCGGATAATTAATAAATGTCTTACGATTCAAAGGATCATAGGTTATGTTTGTAGTTATGGCTTTCGCATCTATTTGGGAAATGAGATTTCCGACACCATCATACGAATAATTCCATTGCCCCATGTCAGGATCAACCATGCTGGTCTTGCGGCCAAGAGTATCGTACTGAATGCTCGTAATGTTGTTGTTATAGTCTTGAATCTGCTTTAATTCCCCAAGTGGGCTGTATGAATACTTTGTTTCATAATCACCACCGCCGGGATGCTCATAGACCGACAGGAGCCTCTGATGGGCATCAAAGCGGTAATTCTTACGATGCCCGTTTTCATCTATCTCAGTAACAACCCAGTGGTCAAAGGTTCGCGATATTTGGGTAGCGTCAGGGTTTGTTACGAGGGTTGGCCTCCCCAGCGGGTCATAACTGTATGACGTACCCGGCACCGCTGTGTCCGGTGTGCTGTATGAGAGCAGGCTGCCGGTCAGATAAGGATTTGACTGTTTCTTTACCCTGCCCATGGTATCGTAGAAAACATCGACAGCCAACTTGTTGGAGCCGCTCTCATACTCTGATTTTGTCTGAATAAGGTTGCCGAAGCCGTCGACAGACTGAATGGTGTCGAAAGTTGGTGTGCCGTCTTTTCTATAAATAATAACGCTCTCGGGAGGAACACCATCTAAAACATACTGTATTGAGGTTGTCGGCGATGGATCGGTGTCATATGGTTTCACTTCTCTGATTTTTCTCTTGAACGTGTCATACGCGTATGACGTTGTGTAGCCATTAGCGTCGGTCTCGCTCAGTATCTGACCGCTGGAAGCGTCATATACCCTTGAGGTTATCTGATTTTTTGCATTGATCAACTGAACAGGGAATGTATGATATGTGCTGTCATATGCGGTTTGTGTTATGCGGCCTTCGGGGTCCGTGGTACTTGTTCTGTTTCCATACGGATCATATACATGCAGTGTAGCAGGATTGGTTCCCCCTGAAAGCCAATTCTCCTCTTTGGTTATATTGCCTTTATCGACACAGTCAGCGCGATTGTCGTACCAGTAGAAACTCTCTCTCAGTTTTGGCGTAACGCCCGTTACATAAGAGACTGCCGTGTAGAATCGAGATTTTAGTTTATCGACAATATATTTGCCGCTACAACTATTCCAATATTCATCATAGGTATAAAGCTCATCACCGACGAGGGAAGCATCACCCTCATTGATCATTAGTCGTGGATTCCCATAGGAGTCATAATTCTGGTAATACTTTGTCTTTAATTTTGCATTGTTTGGATCTCCGTCAAAGGTGTGCTCATTCGTCTTGCTCAAATTACAGGTATAGACACCGTCTATCGGCGGTTCAACACAAGTTGTGCCGTTCGGTCGGAGCCACTCATTTTCACTCCTTGCATATAGCACATTTGATGAATTCAAGATTTCGGTTTTATATTCCTTCCCCTTTTTGGCATTGTCCTGGTGATAATAGTGAATGACTTTCGAGCTATCAGCCCTTGTCTCGTTTACTTCTCCGAATCCTCTAAATTCCCTTGAAGGGAAATCATACAACCCCTGTGAATATAAATAATTTGTTGTTGCCACAAGGGCATGTGGGCCTGCCATCCCGTTATTTGTTTCTACCGAGGAGACTACCCAGTAATTGAAGGGAAGTCTTGTGTTTGAATAGTCCATAGAGGAAGTATAGTTGATGGCGACTGTCCCGCCCAAGGTATCTGTTATCTTTAAAAGCAGGTCTGCTTGCCCAGACTTATTCTTATATATTTTCCAGTCATCATCGGAAGAATCCTTTCTGACTATATCTGGCATGCCATCTCCATCAAGATCAAATACATCACGTACAATTGCGACGTGCCCATCATCTGGATCTGGTTTTGTTACATCGCGAATAAATCCATCTGTGAAAATTGTTGGCCAGTATATTCTTCCTGTAAATCCTTTGCCGGTATTAAAATAGATTCTCCAGTCTCCCTCACCACCATTAGGGTCAACAATGTCCGGTAAACCATCACCATTTATGTCTAATAGATCTCTTTGAACATTACCTGTTGTGTCGACATCTGTTATTAAATCAGATGAGATATCTACGTGCCAATCCCCTATATGAATAAAATTGCTCCCCGTATTAAGATAAATTTGCCAGTCACTTCCTCCGTTATCATTCTTCTTTGGATTCACAATGTCAGGGAGGCCGTCTCCATTCATATCAAAGTGGCCGACTTGAAGATTCGTTTCTGGCGCCCTTGTAAAATCCTCAAGCCAGGCATATGAATGAGGTACAGGCCATAATCCAAAATCCTCAAAATCGTTTCCGGTATTTCGCCAGACATGCCATGAATCGTTATTTTCCTTTCTTACAAGGTCAGGTTTTCCGTCTCCGTTCATATCAAAAAAATCCTGTTCTACATTGGCTGCTCTGTCATCAGGTCGCTGAACATCTCTTATGTATGCAGGAATTAGAAGATTCCAGTCGGGAACGCTCGTGAAGCTGCTTCCGGAATTTATCATTACCTTGAGATTATAAGTCTTATCTGCCCACAAAAAATCAACATAGCCATCTCCATTAATATCTATAGGAGAAGATTTCGTATTTGGTGCTTTATCGTTGAGAACATACTCGTTGACATCCCTTATTTTCCATCCATAAGGAATAGGCCAAGTAACACTGTCTTCAGGGAATCCCTGTCCATTATTTATCCATACATCCCAGTAGTCATCATTGCTCCTTACCATGTCAGGCAAGCCATCGCCATTTACATCAAAAGTATCTCCAACGGTATCACTTCCACCGTCAGGTCCATCGAATTTCCTAATATCTTTTGAACCTCTTGTATTCCAGCTTGTTTCCGGACCAAAGCCCTTATCCACAGCCTTATACTGAAATTTCACGGGTGGCAAAGAAGAAACTCCATCTGCTCCATATTGGGTAATAGAAGTGAGAAGGGTTTTGTTTTGTGTTTCGTTTTGGGTATAAGCCAGTTTGTATTTTCTGGCAAGCGACCCGTTTACCTTGATTTGTATTTCGCTCAATCTGTATGTGTCGTAAACCTCTGAACCCTGATCTATAATCAGATAGGCATCCGGTTTAGACTCGCGGATGAACTGCATTACCCTGTTTCCATCGTTGTTGCATGAATTGTATTTAATATTGTCAAGATAGACAGAACCTTGATCCTCTATATAGTTAAAACAGATACAATTATCATTAGGGTCATGAATCCTTTCAAGGCTCCACCGCCATACATAGGCTGTAAATGAAGCATCGCTTGTCTGGATTAAATTCTCAGAAGCAGGATTATAGCCAAAGCGATATTCTGTGCCATCTTTTTCAGTAACTATCCAATATTCGCCTAAGCTGTTCGGCGCACCTGTTTTCTTTTCGATTTTCAGATATGATTCATTTTTTGTATGCCATCTGTTCTCAGAGGCAACATACACAAGGTCATGTTTTGCACCATCCAGATAAAGTTCAAAGGTGTCATCAGATGTATCTTTACGGGTATATTGGATATTCCTCTGAATATAACTTAACGGTATCTCCCATCCTCCCCCAACCCATCCAGCCTTGCCTTTTGCTGAATGGCTGTTATATCTAAAAGAGATTTCTGGGGTCAATCCATTGGTTCCGGGCGGCACATCAATTTTATATTCATAGCTGAAGCTTCCTGAAAAGAGATCCGTCTGAAATGCACCCCATGTGTTTTTATAGGGGCTGTCTGGAGCTTTAACGCCGGAGAATTTATAGTGCGGATCGAGATCATCGGCATATGCCACAGTTAAAGTGAGAGCGAATATGAACAGTATTAGGATGATATTTCTCAACAGTTTATCCATAAATCAGCCATCGCTCCTTTGTTTTGACAGGAGAATCGTTTGTATGGTAAATTTGATTCAAATAGGAGGCCTTAAAATTATGTCTAAAGTGATAGATGCTGTTTTTGAAGACGGCGTTTTTAAGCCGGTAAAAAAGCTCCGCCTTAAGGACAAGCAACAGGTAAAAATACAGATACTCAATGATGAGGACTGGCAAATAAAATTTGATAGGGTGCTCAAAGCCATACGCGCCAAAACTGCGGGCTTTCCTACGGCAGAAATCGAAGCAGACGTAGAAAAGGCTGTAAATGAAGTCCGCAATAGAAGGCGTGTCGGTTAAAGCAGTTGTTGATACAAATATATGGGTTTCCGCTCTGGTTGCTCCTTTTGGATCTGCCGCCAAACTTATTGAATTATGGAAAATAGGCAAGTTCAAACTCATTATTTCAGAACTACAGACCTCAGAGTTATACGAAGTTTTATCCCGCTCACAATTTACGACCAAATACCGTATTGATGAAAAAAAAGTTGAAGACTTGATTGTTTCCATTATCGAAAATGCCGAACACATACTCCTTGAAAAAAGCGCCATCAGTTGTTGCCGTGATCCTGATGACGATATCATCATAGAGACTGCTATTCGTGGAAAAGCAAAATACCTGATAACCGGCGACAAAGATATCACAAATGATAAAACAGTCTTATCGTTCTTATCCCGGCACGGCGTTTCTGTCATTTCTCTGTCAAGATTCTTAGCTGTCATAGATAAAGCCTAATCCCTCTGCCTTTCTGTAATCTTTTTCTTGTCATTCCGGCTCGTCCGGAATCTTTCTTTTTGATATTCTTTGCCCTTCCATTTTCAATTCTAAAAATCATCTCTAATCAAGGATTCCAGTCATCGCAACTATTTCCCTCTCCATAATTGGGATGTGTTCCTAATTTTCTCCTACCATGCCGGTTTATCCCGGCGCTTTCGATGTGTCCCTGTTTTTCTTACTAATCTAATCACCTAACGATAGATTCCATGACCAGTTCAACGGTTTCATCATGGCATCTATAAGTGTGTGCCCAACCGCATTAGACATGTTGCTGGCTGTGCCTCCGATCAATTTGTCAAAGCCCGAATTTAGCTGTTTACCCGCGAGTTTCAAACTCAATGTCCCAATATCCTTGACTGCCTGCCTCGTTGTGAAATTTCCTTTCAAATATTTAGGCGCCATTTCCCCAGCTTCAATCCCAAATGTAATGAGCTCGTATGATCGTCCAATGACTTCTCCACCAACAGGCGCTGTTGCCTTGCTCAAATAGGTTACCCCCAAATCGGCAAGATCCTTTATCAGTTTCACCTCAGTTATAGCTATGTTGTAACCTCTTATCATTTCTTGTTGGTAGGCAAGATTAGCCGCATTCTTTGCTCCGCCATGTAATACCCAAGAAACGTATTCTTTTTTCATGCGTTCAAATTTCGCACGGTCATACTTACTTGCTCTCGCAAACTCTTTGTTCCAGTCATTTGTACCGATTTGTTTATGACCAGTTGGGTCAACATAATTGAGAGGATTATTTCCGACATAAGAATACCTGTTAAGACTTTGCGGATCATAATAATCCGGCTCAATAGTATCCGCCTGTGTAAAGTGTTCAAAGTCAGAATCGTAATACCGTGCCTCGAAGTAGTAGAAATCTGTCAGTTTGTCTTTTTCTTTCCCTGTAAACGAATACTTCTCATTCCCTCCTTCTCTGATTTCACCGAAAGGATAATATTTGATTCTTTCGATGAGATTGCCTGATGAATCGGTGATAACATTAGTCCCGCCGAGGTGGTCTGAGTGGTAATAATACATATTCCCAGATAGGTCTTTCTTTGCGACCCGTTCACCATTTGCAAAATAATAACTGGTATTGGTAGATGAACCTGTGCTGTCAACCTGCTTCTCAAAATGCTTTCCGATGTAATAAGTTGTCACACCGTTTTCAATCTTCTTGATCCGCTGGCCTGTGTAGTCATAAACATACTCGGCAAGTACTGGCCCGGCCTGATCGCCATGCCGCACCCTGACTAATTGGTTG
>Ga0154657_1031_pt4 | contig 9446 bp, 12 predicted proteins | sample Rifle2008BG13ft_FD_116086 | JGI IMG/M metagenome (GOLD analysis project Ga0154657, IMG submission 116086) | Nitrospirae bacterium RBG_13_39_12 | reverse complement strand
GGTATAATGTTTAGATTTCTTAAGATATTAATTGTTTTTGCTCTCATTGCAGTCCTTCTGTACGTAGGGCATGGTTTTATTTTAGAAAAGGCGGGTAGATACCTATATTACAAAGATGAGATAAAACCCGCCGATGTTATAGTTGTATTGGCAGGAGAGGAAACAGAAAGAGTTGAATACGGTGTTGAACTTTTTAAGGAGGGGTGGGCAAGAAAGGACAAGATAATATTTGCCGGTGGGCCGCTTGTCTGGAAATACACATGGGCGTCTCTAATGAAAGAGCAAGCAGTATCCCTCGGTATCCCAAAGAAAGCTATATTGCTTGAAGATAAATCAAGAACCACAGAAGAAGACATATTATTTTTAAAGGAGATTTTGGATAAATATGGTTTTAAGTCCTGTATACTTGTCACATCTCCCTATCACAGCAGGAGAGCTGCTAAGATATTCAGGAAAATTCTGGGAGAAGAAAAAAAAGTAATAAGTGCTCCTGCAGAAAAAAGCTGGTTTAACTTTAGTGAGTGGTGGAAAAGAAGAAGAGACAGAGAAATGGTTTTAAGTGAATATTCTAAATTCTTATGGCTATGGATATTTGGCGTTAAAGATAATTCATCTGCATAAAAAAATCTTTATAGACTCAGTTCTAAATAAAGCTTCTGAAATCAGATCTCAAAAATTTAATTCAACAGCGTAGAAGTTATACTTTAATACACTTCTTATAACTAGTTAATTATATATATTATTTTGAATCTAAGCCTCAATATTTTTTAATCTAAAAATAACCTTGACAGAACACGAACAATATGATATGTTCAAAATATGAACGTTCATAAAATGAACAATGATGAGCGAGTTAATCAGGAGAATCAAGATACTTATAAGTCTTTACTGCTTCTCGATGAGATTTCAAAAGGAGAAGCCCTTTCTCAGCGTGACTTAAGCAAAAAGCTTAATATAGCTCTCGGACTTGTAAATTCATATATTAAGAACCTTGCTTCCAAAGGATATATTACTATTAAGGCAATACCAGCTAAAAGATATGCCTATTATCTCACGCCAAAAGGCTTTTCAGAAAAAACACGGTTAACATATCATCACCTCCAGAATTTTACAAACCTTTACAGAGAGGCAAGAAGAGACTTCAAAGAACTTTTCAACAGGTTTCATCATAAAGGCGTTAAAAGTGTTATTTTTGCGGGCGCTGATGAAGCTGCAGAGATCGCATATCTTTCTTTACAGGAATTTGACATAAAATTTGCAGGCATTGTGGACAACGAGAATGCAGGTAAAGACTTTTTCAAATATAAGATAATGCCTTTTGAGAGAATTAAGGAGATAGACGCAGACTTTATAATTATAAGCTCAGTTTTAAGAAGAGATGAGGTTTTTAAAAGACTGACAGAAGCAGGTATATTGCCTGAAAAGATAAGAAGCATATTTCCCCTGCCGTTTGAGAGTACGTAAATATAGGCTCCCAAAAGTCTCAAGCTTTTGGGTTTTTAAATAATGAAATGCATTACATCATTTTGTAGGACTGAAAACCTGGATGGCGGTAGCCTGCATAAATCCTGTCAAGAGTATAAATTTTAAAGAAAGGAAATTTTTTATGACTAAGAAAGATCCTGTAAATCTCTTATTAACAAGGATTAAAGAAAAAGAAGCATTAATTGGAATTATAGGCCTTGGGTATGTCGGGTTGCCGCTCGTAAAGGAGTTTCACAGGGTTGGGTTTCATGTTACAGGCTTTGATATTGATTCGAAAAAAGTGGCAATGCTTAAAAAAGGCAAGAGCTATATAAAGCACATCACATCGGATGTTGTTCGAAATCTTATTAAGGATGGCAGGTTCAAAGCCACAACAGACTTTGCAAATCTTAAATTTATGGATTGCATTATCATTTGTGTGCCAACGCCGCTTACAAAATACAGGGAGCCTGATTTATCGTTTGTATTTAATACAACCATGTTTATCGCAAAATATCTTCGAAAAGGCCAGCTTATAATTCTTGAATCCACGACATATCCGGGAACAACAGATGAGGACATGAAGAAAATACTTGAAGGAACAGGACTTATGGCAGGAAAAGACTTTTATCTTGCATATTCACCAGAAAGAGAAGACCCTGCGAATAAAGAATTTACTACATCGAATATTCCAAAGGTTGTCGGTGGCTATACCAGAGATTGTCTGAAGATTGCTAAAGCTTTATATGACTCAATAATTATCAGGACTGTACCAGTCTCTTCAACAAAGATAGCAGAAGCTACAAAACTTCTCGAAAATATTTACAGAGGAGTAAACATCGCGCTTGTTAATGAAATGAAGATGCTCTTTGACAGGATGGGAATTGATATCTGGGAGGTCATTGAAGCATCAAAGACAAAACCTTTCGGCTTTCAGGCATTTTATCCAGGACCGGGTCTTGGAGGACATTGCATACCTATAGACCCTTTTTATCTTACCTGGAAGGCGAGAGAGTATGATTTCCCAACGAGATTTATAGAATTGGCAGGTGAGATTAATACATCAATGCCTCACTATATTGTAGACAAGGTGATGGATGTACTTAATGAAAGAGGAAAAAGCATAAAAGGTTCCAGTATACTTGTACTCGGCTTGGCATATAAAAAAGATGTAGGCGATGTGAGGGAGTCTCCTTCACTTGAGATTATTGAACGTTTAAGAGAGAAGGGTGCAAAGGTTGATTATAACGATCCTTTTGTCCAGAAAACTCACAAAATGAGACATTACGATTTTAAGATGTTCTCTGTCCCGCTTACTGAGCAAAATCTAAAAAAATATGACTGCACACTAATATTAACCGACCATACTTCGTATGACTATGATTTTATTGCTAAACACAGCAGACTTATAGTTGATACAAGAAATGCAATGAAAGGTATTTCAGGTTCTAATAGAAGAAAAATAATAAAGGCATAAGCTGAAAAGTGAAAAAGATTATTAAGACATTTTAGGAATTTGTTTTACGGATAAAGGCTAACGTGAAAAATAAACAAGTTGAAGAGAACAATTTAATATGGCACAGCGGTTATGTAACAAGAAAACACCGCAATAAACTTAATGAACATAAAAGCGGACTCGTTTGGTTTACCGGACTTTCTGCTTCCGGCAAATCCACCATTGCCCACTGTGTTGAAAGAGAACTTTTCAGTAGAGGGATAAGAACCTACGTGTTTGATGGCGACAATGTCAGACATGGACTTAATGCCGACCTCGGCTTTAGCCGTGAAGATAGAAAGGAGAACCTCCGCAGAATTGTCGAACTTTCAAAATTAATGGTAGATGCAGGAATACTTGTATTTGCCGCATTTATATCACCTTACAGAGAAGACAGGGAGTATATAAGGAAACGATTTAAAGACGATAACTTCATAGAGATTTATGTTAAATGCTCTGTTGAAGAATGCGAAAGGCGGGATCCAAAAGGCCAGTATAAAAAAGCAAGAGCGGGAACTATAAAAAACTATACAGGAATTTCAGCGCCCTATGAAGAACCTGAAAATCCTGATCTGATTATTAATACGGAAAAGATGAAACTGGAAGATTCAGTGAGCAAGGTTTTAGAGCTACTGAATGAAAAAAAGTTCATATCTTCAGTGTAGTCTTTATTAACCTGAAAAATGCAGTTAGATTTTAAAGCTGATATGCACATATGCCTACCGTGAATTGCATTTATTGGGTTAAATAAGAAGGCATTTCAACCAGATGAAGCCACTAAAATGATTCAGAATAATGAAATTGTAATCAAACCCCGGAAAGGGTGGGTTCCTGTTAACTTCAGAGAATTATGGGCGTTCAGAGAGCTTCTGTATTTTCTCGCATGGCGTGACATAAAGGTTAAATATAAACAGACGGTTTTAGGCGCTGCATGGGCTATTTTACAGCCGTTTACTACCATGATAGTATTTTCCATACTTTTCGGAAAACTTGCCAAAGTACCTTCTGACGGAATTCCATACCCTATTTTTGTATATGCAGGACTATTACCCTGGAATTATTTTTCCTCGGCATTGAGCAATTCCGGAAACAGTCTTGTGGCGAGTTCAAACCTTATTACAAAAGTTTATTTCCCGAGGCTTATCATACCCGCAAGTGCATCACTGTCGGGTCTTGTGGATTTTATTATTGCTTCAGCTATTTTGATAGGCATGATGTTTTTTTACCATTTTACTCCAAACATTCTTGGGGTGGTTATGATTCCGGTTTTAATATTTTTAATCTTTATAGTTGCGGTTAGCTGCGGCTTATTGCTTTCAGCGCTCAATGTTGAATACAGGGATTTCCAGCATGTGATACCATTTATTGTACAGATATGGATGTTTGTTACGCCTGTGATTTATCCTGTGACGCTTTTCCCTGAGAAATACCGCTGGCTGCTATCTTTAAATCCCATGAGCGGTTTCATAGAAGCTTTCCGTGCTGCAACTCTCGGACATCAGCCGATTAACTGGAATTTATTAACTGTTTCATTAGTGGTTACTTTTGTGATGTTTATTGCAGGAATTTTTTATTTCAAAAAAGTCGAACGTTCATTTGCTGATGTAATTTAAAATTAAATTTTAAATACCAAATCCTAAATTCTAAACAAAAAATCGAATGACAAAAATCCAAAAATTGAAAAAGTGGACAGGCAACTTTAAATTACAGGGATAAGACAATAAATATGGACAAAGAATATTTTTTAGAGGTTGAGGAAGGAACAGTCGCATATGTATATTTCAAGACAACAAAAGGAGAGGTCACAGAATTTGTTGTAAAACTTTTGTCTATATTTGAAGGGGAATGGCATGAAATCCTTAGATACGATAGTGGACATAGCTGTCCTCACAAGGATATACTTAATATAGATGGTGAAGTAATAAGAAAAGTCTGGTATGACTTTCTTGATAATGGGCAAGCGTTGACAATGTCAATAACGGATATCAAAGACAATTTCGAATTTTATAGAGAGAGGTATCAGAAATGGCTAAAAGGACAATAAAAGAAAAAGAAATAACAGAACATTTACAAAAGGAAGGGTTCAAGGAAATCAGGGAAGCAGAAAAACTTGCTAAATGGTATAAAAAAGCATCTGAACGCCCATCCTGTTTAAGAGCAGTACAGAGGAAAAAAATAAAGAGTTAGACTTATTAGCCTGATAGCTCGTGCCAGCCTTGGCCGAAAATATATAGTATGTTGGCAACCTAAAATCTATCTAGCAAGCAATCAAAAAACAAAAATCATGAATAATCCAATTATCGAAATTTCCGGACTTTCAAAGCAGTACCGAATAGGGACAAAGACGCCATACAAAACCCTTAAACCCAGAGGAATTTAATGCTTTTCAAATATGCTGAAAAATGCTAAGTTAGTTGCAAAATTGAGTATAAGGAGGACAAACGATGAGCAGCAAGAAAACCTATAAAGAGCGGATAGTAATTGATCCCGGGATTCATTTTGGAAAGCCCTGTGTAGCTGGTACACGGATTCTGGTAGAAAATGTGCTTGAATTGGTACAAGAAAATATTCCTTTCAGCGATATTATTGAAAAATATTATCCCGATTTGGAAATTGAAGATATTAAGGCTTGTGTAGGATATGCAACAGATTTAACCCGTTCGGAAGAAATTCATTTTGAGATAGCTTAATGCGTCTGCTTATTGATCAAGATGTGTATAGAATAACAATAGAACAGCTTAGAAAATGGGGGCATGATGTATTGACAGCTAAGGAGCTTGGTATGCAGCGAGCAATAGATAAAGATTTGCTGAGGAAAGCTATAGAAACGAATCGGTTGTTCATAACAAGGGATAAGGATTTTGGGGCTATCGTTTTTTTAGAAGAATCCTTTTCCACAGGGGTCATTCTTTTAAGAATCACTCCAGTATCTATTGAGGATGTGCATCGAGAACTTTATCGCCTTTTTCAGGAACATGCCGAAGATGAATTAAAACATTTATTTTGTGTAGTTGAACCTCATCGTCATCGAATTCGCCATTTATTATAAGATTATCCTGGACTTTTAAACTACCCTACTTTAAAAAATGAACCCAATCATTTCAGTCGAAAACCTTAGTAAGCAGTACCGAATAGGGACAAAGACGCCATACAAAACCCTAAGAGAGACTCTTATGAATGCTGTAACATCCCCTGCAAAACTGTTCAAGAGGAGTGGGTCAGGCGAGAACAATACAATATGGGCTTTAAAGGATGTTTCTTTTGAGGTTCAGGAGGGTGAAGTCCTTGGCATTATCGGACGTAATGGAGCAGGAAAAACTACATTATTAAAGATTCTTTCAAGAGTTACAGAACCCACAGAAGGGGAGGTCAAACTCAATGGAAGAGTTGCGAGTCTGCTTGAAGTTGGAACAGGGTTTCATCCGGAACTCACAGGCAGGGAGAATATCTTTCTTAACGGAGCGATTCTTGGTATGCGGAGGGAAGAAATTAGGAAAAAGTTTGATGAAATTGTAGCATTTGCAGAGATAGAAAAATTTCTTGATACCCCTGTTAAGCGTTACTCAAGCGGAATGTATGTGCGACTTGCGTTTGCTGTTGCAGCCCACTTGGAGCCAGAAATATTACTTGTAGATGAGGTACTGGCAGTAGGAGATGCACAGTTTCAGAAAAAGTGTTTGGGAAAGATGGAAGATGTTGGGAAAGAGGGAAGGACTGTTATTTTTGTCAGCCATCAAATGGATATGGTGCGCGCCCTTTGCGGTCGTTGTATTTTGTTAAGTAATGGCGGTGTATTAGCTGATGGTGACTCAGGAAAAGTAACAGAAACTTACATCCAATATCTTGGTTATCAAAAGGCTGTAGCATCTTTTGAGGAAAAGGAAGATGCGAATTTAGAGTTACAAATTGTCAAGGGACGGGTCGTTAATGAAAAAGGTGAACCTCAGGACAGGTTCGATGTCTTCGAGAAGATTACAGTCGAGTTTGAGTATATTGTCAGAAAATCGATGGATGGGCTGGTTGTTAATTTTGAACTAAAACGGAATGGAATGACCCTTTTCCTGTCATTCGATACCGATACAGACTTTCAAAAGCTTGAGTTCAGAACTTCTGGGCTATACAAATGTCGTGTTGAACTACCCTGTCCGTTATTAAAACCCGGAAGGTATTCGATAACCACAAATACAGGCATAGCAAATACCTGTACATATCAGAGGTTGGAAGACATATTGACTTTTGATGTTGAATTATATTCTAAGCCTTCATCACTGCTGAGCTATGCAGAAAGAAGGCCTGGGATGATAGCAGTCCCTATAAATTGGGATACAGAAATAATAAGGAATTGTTGAACGATGGGGGTTAACAAGATAAATAGATTCACACAGGTTATTGTACCGATATTTGAGATTGATGATAAAGGATTAATTAAGCCTAACCCACTGTTCCACCGTCCTGTAGATAAACTTCACAGCCGCTGTATCGAGTACCCTTTTGCTGCGTCAAGAATAGGGGATGCCAAGTGTATCCTTGATGTCGGCACGGTTAAGTCAGCCCCTGCATGGATCTCGTGGTTGGAAAATTTACCTATTGAAGTCTATGCAACCGATTACGATGAGCCGTTCAAACCTTTTGAAAAGATTAAATTTTATCAGGCTGATATACGGAAACTTCCAATTCCTGACAATACTTTTGACAAGGTTATAGCAGTCTCTGTCATCGAGCATATCGGACTAAAATTACCACAGGTCTTAACAGATAAGATTCCAGATGTCAGCGAAGACGGGGATTTGGAAGCGGTACGGGAATTGGCAAGGGTACTTAAGCCCGGCGGCGAGCTTATTATGACAATGCCTTTTGGGATGAAAGATGATCTCATTCTGGGCAACCAGGCACGGAGTTACACAATCGATTCTATAAAGAATTTCGACATTGTAATAAAAATAGTACACCTTGAATATTATGAGTATCAAAGTAAAGATATGGTCGAAAACATCAGGCCATTGGCTAATGTGGAGCAAGTTAGTTTTAGAAATAAAATTTATAAAAAAGTAAAATCGTTAAGCGGTATAGCACGTTTTTCAAAGGATCAGCGTCACTTATTAAGAGTTGAAAGTGACGAAGTTATCGGTGAAGTGACCTGGCGGAATATTCCTTTTTCACAGACAAGGGCTGTGCACAGGAACCATATTGAAGGTGTGGTTTGCGGTGTATGGAAGAAAGTGAATTAGAATTTTTTAAAAAGCAGGTTAGACGTGAAGAAATGATAGGGCAAAACAGAGATGAGAGGAAATAATGGACTACACAGGAATTTATAAGCGTTTGATGAATACCTTCAGAAGCAAGCAATCAAAAGGCCTGCCACATATAGTCATAGTGCGTAAATTTATCCCGAAAGGCTGTAAATTTGAAATCTCTTCTCCAATAGAGTCATTTCGCATAGATGAGTATGGTGGAGAGGAGGAATTCACCGGCCTTATCATTAACGAGCTCGGCAAAAGTGACGTTTTATATGATATAGGCTCCTGCGTCGGCATGGTAGCCGTCCACGCCGCTTTAAAGGGATGCAAGGTCGTGGCGTTTGAACCTGACCATAATTACAGGGCCAGGCTGGAAACCAATCTCCGGCTTAATAATGTGAATAATGTCCAGATCATAAAATGGGCTGTATCAGATACGGTTGGAAACGTGACCCTTTATACGGATGGGATTGAAGGTAACTCTCCAAGCCTGCGTAAAGTGAGAGACCGTGGCCAAGTTACTGTTCCTACTGATACTGTTGATAACGCCTTGAAGCGTAACGAGGTACCTTACCCTGACGTGATAAAGATGGATATAGAAGGTGCTGAGATACTTGCATTGCGTGGCATGAATAAACTACTTGCCTCCGTTTCGTCTCCTCGGAAAATTTTTATTGAGATTCATCCAGAGTTCCTGCCAGAGTTCGGTTCTTCTACCGAGGAAGTTATAGAGATATTGAAATCGTTTAAGTATAAGCAGGATTATAGGGCACAGAGATATAATCAAATCCATTGTATATATAGAAAAATATAGGCATGATTAACAATAGTAAAATGCTGAGATTTTAATGAGCAGTGATAGAATAGAAATCCTTTCGGTAGATATCCTGAATAATCATAGGCCGCTTGTTCAAGAATTCTGGCAGATCAGTAAATCGTTAAAAATAGGCTTAGGTTGGCATTACCTTCTTGACCTGATCTGGTCTGCCGAAATGCTTTCACCTGTGCAGGGTAAGCGCATATTGGATGCCGGAGCGGGGTTCGGCATGATACAGTTTTGGCTGGCCTCAAAAGGCGCTGACGTTGTGAGTGTTGACCGTGAAAGCAGGGCTAATATTGGAAGACAAAGCCGTGAATGGTGTACGATAAAGGGACTCCGCTCTTCGGACTTAAGCCGACTTAAAGGCCCCAGCATCCTTGATTTCCTGCCGCCGAAGAACCCGAAGGACTGGGGTAAATACCCTGATAAG
>Ga0154657_1029_pt2 | contig 9598 bp, 8 predicted proteins | sample Rifle2008BG13ft_FD_116086 | JGI IMG/M metagenome (GOLD analysis project Ga0154657, IMG submission 116086) | Nitrospirae bacterium RBG_13_39_12 | reverse complement strand
ATGAAGGGAAAGGTTGAACAGACAGAGGAGAGCCTCAATAAGTATGCTGCGAGGAATGAGATAATCTTTGTTAATGAAACAGAAGGTGGTGAAGGCGGCGAGAATATAATCACAAAAAAGCTTTCTGAACTGTCGACCGAGCTTACGGATGCAACTGCAGAGAGAATAAAAACTGAGGCACTTTACAGGGAAGTAATTTCCGGAGACCCTGAATCGAGCTCTGTTGTGATGAATAACGAGATGGTTTCATCTCTCAGAAAAGAACTTGCCGGGCTCGAATCTGAATACAGCAAGCAGTCAAAGACATACAAACCTGGCTATCCGCAGATGGTAAAGCTTAAAGAGCATATCAACAAGATCAGTGGTAAGATGGACCAGGAAATAAAAAGGGTTGTTTTAAGCATTAAAAAGGATTATGAGGTGGCACTGAACCGCGAAAACCAGCTGAAATCCGCATTCGAGTCACAGAAAAAAGAAGCGCTTTCACTTAACCAGCGCTCCGTCCAGTACCAGATACTCAAGAGAGAAACCGATACAAACAAAGAACTGTATAATGGTCTTTTGCAGAGGCTTAAGGAGACAGATGTCTCCGGAACCCTCACGGCAAGCAACATACAGGTGCTTGACAAGGCAGAGGTTCCCAAAAAACCGTTCAAACCCAACAAAAGCAAAAATATTTTGTTGTCTATAATAGTTGGCCTTCTCGGAGGAGTTGGACTGGCCTTCTTTGCAGAGTACCTTGACAGAACTATCAAGACCCCGGAGGATGTGGAGAAAAAGGTGTCCCTGCCGCCGCTCGGACTCGTTCCATCATACTCTGATAAAAGTGAAAATCTTCCTGTTGAATGCATAGCCCATCTGGACGGAAGAAGTCCTATTTCCGAGGCCTACCGTTCCATAAGGACGTTCCTGCTCCTTTCAACCGGTGGCAAACCGCCGAGGGTAATAATGGTAACAAGCGCAGCAGGGAGCGAAGGCAAGACTACCACAGCGATAAACACAGCAATCAGTCTTACAAAATCAGATGTAAAGGCTGTAGTCATAGATGGAGATATGCGCAAATCAAGGCTGCATAATATCTTTGGACTTGACAACACCGTAGGCCTGTCCACTTTTCTTTCGGGCAATGCGGAATTCGGTAACGGTTTGATAAAAACAACCGATATTCAGAATCTTGATATAATCACTGCCGGACCTGCTCCGCCCAATCCTGCAGAGCTTCTCGGCTCATACAGGTTAAGCGAGCTGATACAGAATCTCTACCAGATGTACAACTTTATTGTAATCGATGCTCCCCCTGTGCTCGGCATAGCAGACCCTCTCATTATAAGCCAGCATACTGACGGTGTTATGATGGTTGTAAGATCAGGATCGACACAAAAAGAGGCTGCCCGGGAGGCAAGGAGACTTCTTATGAGTGTTAATGCAAAAATACTGGGGGTCGTACTAAACTCGTTAGACCAGTCAGCCATGCGTTACAGCCATTATTATAACTACTACAGATACTACTACAGTAATGAAAATAAATGAGCACCGAATCCTGTCATCATCAATAATATTTTCTTTATACCTCCTCTTAATCTGGTTTGTATGCAAGCCGTTTATCAGCGATTTCTATTTCGATAAAATGAATGAGAAAGGGCTTCTTTCAGCAATCCGGTATGACTCCAGGAACGCTACCTATCAATACCTGCTTGGAAGATTTTACCAGTATGACATTGACTCTCCTGACCTGAAAAAGGCGGTCGATTATTATAAAGAGTCCCTAAGGCTGAGTCCTTTGCAGGGTGGCTGCTGGCTTGACCTTGCAAAGGCATACCAGACAGCAGGACAGAAAGGGGATGCAGTGAATGCAATTGAGAGAGCTGTAATGCTTATCCCCAAAAACCCTGCTGTAATGTGGGAGGCGGGTGTTTACTATCTTATCAACGGTGATTTGGAAAAGTCGTTAAAGAAATTCAGGGAGTTTGTCCTTCTTAAGCCGGAAAGACAGGAAGATGCTTACGACATAATATGGAAACTCGGGGTCAATCCGCAATATATCCTGAAAAATCTCATACCCGATTCATATGATTATTATAAAAGATACCTCCTTTATCTTATTTCTACCAACAGAATAAGTGAATCAAAAGACCTCTGGGATGTTATGAAAAACGCAGCAGTGGAAGATGAATTATTGCTCAGGTATACAGACTTTCTTATATCAAAAAATCTTTATACGGATGCAGATAACATCTGGAAGGATTTTACGAATAAGAGATTCGAAGGCAAAAAAGAAGAAAACCCTTCCCTTCTCTGGAACGGCAGCTTTGAGTATGATATACTGAACGGCGGTTTTGACTGGAAGATTCGCGAAGCAGAGGGAGTTGATGTGTTTTTCGACGGTGATATCCATCTGCTCGGGAAGCGTTCGCTTGGAGTGACTTTTGACGGCGAACATAATCCTCATATTACAATCGCCTCACACATTGTGAGGGTCATCCCCGGCGCCGGATATCTGCTGACCGGAAACATCAAGACCGATTCGTTAACAACAGCGAACGGGCTCTTCCTCTCGGTTGCGGGGCATGGCTGCAATGGCCTTTATAAAAAGTCTGACGTGATAACAGGTACTAATTTCTGGAAAGAGTTTAACCTTGAGTTCAGGGTGCCTTCCGGATGCAGTGCCGTAACCATAGGTGTAAGCAGGGAAGGATCAAATAAACTGGACAACAAGATTGGCGGGAATGCATGGATAGACGGGATCAGCCTGACTCAAAGATAATCGTCATTGCATCAGTAATACTTATATTCTCTGTGCTTTGTTTCGGCTCGGTTGAGATTTGGGCATCAGCAATTGTTGAAGCGTCTGTCCTTACGCTCGTATTGATATGGCTCATCAGAAACAGAATAAAGCATCCTCAAAACACTGATATAAAAATTATCCGCAGGGAAGAAAAATATATGCTTATTGCGTTATTCGGACTTCTTGCATATATTTTTATCCAGATGCTTCCGTTTCCGTCTGCGGTCCTGAGATATATATCATCAAAATCCTTTGAGCTCTATTCGTTCTACGCAGTTGATAAAAAACCCCTTATGCATATAAGCCTTTATTCCTATAATACAGGCATCGAATTCCTTAGTCTGCTTACTTACTCCCTTTTCTTTATTCTGCTTGCATTCAGCATAAAAGACATGCGCAGTCTGGTGCGGTTGCTTAAGATATTAAGCTATTTCGGTTTTGTGCTTGCTGTTTTTGCGATCCTCCAGAAGGCAACATGGAACGACAAGATTTACTGGATCAGACAGGTATACGAGGGAACCCCCTTCGGCCCGTTCGGGAACAGAAACCACTATGCCGGATTTATCGGTTTGCTCATACCCCTTACCCTTGGACTTGCATTTACAAGGAGAAGGAAGGAGAGAAAATTGCTATTCGGTTTCTTCGGTGTCATAATGGCTGTATCACTGTTTTTTTCCCTTTCCAGGGCAGGCATAATAAGCTTTTTTGGAGGCATCGCTGTTTTCGGACTCTTCATTTCCTGGAATAAGATCAAGACAAAGAAGATATTGGCTCTCGCAGCCTTTGTGTCTGTGATTTTCCTGTACCTTCTATATCTGGGGATTGACCCTATAGTTGACAGGTTTTATCAGACTGATATGTCGCGTGAAGCGAGGTTTGCTGCCTGGGCAGATACTTTACCTGCCATAAAAGACTTTTTTCTGACAGGTTGCGGTCTGGGCACGTATATATATGTTTTCCCTTTATATTCGACAGGAGCTCTCGTATCCATTCTGGACCACGCTCATAATGACTATCTTGAATTTATTCTCGAGGCAGGCATAATCGGGACAATATTGCTCCTGCTCTTTTTATTCTTCTTTTTCCGCACTGTATTCCAGGGCGGTTGGGATGGGAGAACGGGGATAATCAAGATGTCCGTACTCTCTTCAATAACTACTATTGCCGTCCACAGCATATTTGATTTTAATCTCCATATCCCTTCGAATGCGCTGATGCTATCAGCTGTATTTGGGATGGCATTTGCTGTTTCGAGAATAGGCAATGAGATGTCCCGGGATATTTCAGAGGGTAAAGAAAAAAAGGATTTATGAAATCAAACCAAATGCCTCTCTTATTATTAAGAAGGGAAATGATTTATAATATTCATAAGTGTGGTATGCAATTTATACAAAACCCGGGAAAGAGGATTCAGTAGCAACTCGCCTTGAGGGGATAGGAATTGATATCCTCAACCCAAAACTCAAAACAAAAAGATACAAACGCCACAAACTTGCTGAAGTCATAGAACCTCTCTTCCCCTGTTACCTGTTCGCAAAGTTTGACAAGGAAAAATATACCCATCTGATAACTTACACAAGAGGGGTGAGGTACATTGTGGGGAAACGCAATCCAATTGTCGTTTACGATGAGATTATCAGCACAATAAAAGAAGGGATGGATGAAGGTAATATAATTGTTATCAAACCCCATAGATTTGAAAAGGGGGACAGGGTTCTTATAAAAGAAGGACCTTTTAAGGATTTCTACGGTATTTTTGAAAAAGATATAAAAGGACCTGACAGGGTCATGATTCTCCTTGATGCAATCCATTACAGGATAGAACTCGACAACTATCTCCTGACTAAAATGTAGATTACCCGCTCAGTTCATGTGCCTGCTTTTGAAGGTATTGAAATATATCCAGAAAATCTTTAAAAAAATAAAGTATCTTGGAATATGCAAGAAAAGTAGGGTATATTAGAGGTGCTGTAGATAGAGCTTAAAGGCAAACATAAAATGATTTACGTTTTAAAAAGAACGAGATGTTGAACATATTTCCCCGGCGTTTGTTTTTTGGTGCCTACTGCTTACTGCTTAGTGCCTACTTTGTTTATGGTGAATACTGCCTGCTCCCTTGTTTTAGTTTTACCTCTCCGGAGGCTTGTCAGTGAAGGGCATAATTCTGGCAGGCGGCATAGGCACAAGGCTTTACCCGGTAACACTGGGGGTTTGTAAACAGTTGTTGCCTATTTATGATAAGCCGATGATTTATTACCCGCTGTCAGTACTTATGCTTGCAGGAATACGGGATATCCTGATAATTTCTACTCCCCAGGATTTAGTCAGGTTTAAAAATATATTCGGTGACGGATCATACCTGGGACTTCGGTTTTCTTATAAGGAACAGCCCCGTCCATGTGGCATCGCAGAAGCCTTTATCCTCGGAAAGAAATTCATAGGGAGTGACGATGTCTGTCTTGTTCTCGGAGACAATATTTTTTATGGACACGGGCTTACAGACTTACTGAAGAAGGCGTTAAAGGATATAAAAACAAAGAGAGGCGCTACGATATTCGGCTATTATGTGAATGACCCTGAAAGATACGGCGTAGTCGAATTTGATAAAAAGGGCAACGTATTATCCCTTGAGGAAAAACCCCGTGAACCCAAATCAAGATATGCAGTGACAGGACTTTATTTCTACAGCAACGATGTAACAGGGATTTCAAAAAAACTGAAGCCTTCACACAGAGGTGAACTCGAGATAACAGATGTAAACAAGGAATATCTTAAAAAAGGAAAGCTCAGGGTTGAACTGATGGGAAGGGGCTATGCATGGCTTGATACAGGAACACATGCAAGCCTTCTGGATGCCGGAGAGTTTATAGCTACCATTGAAAGAAGGCAGGGGCTAAAAATAGCCTGTATAGAAGAGATAGCTTACAAGTTGGGTTATATAAATAAAAAACAATTATTAAAACTTGCCCAGCCCCTGAACCACAATGAATACGGCAAATATCTCATGAGGATAATAAAATAAAAGCAGGTAAAGATATAAAGACAGGTAAAGGTAGAGAGGTAAAGATACAGGCACAGGGAGAATACAAGGTAAAGGCAAATATGAGATTTGTTTTTCTATGCCTATACCTGTACCTTTATCTTTATTCTAAGGCTTTTTGTTATGCCTTTTAATTTTAAAAAACTCGAAATACCGGAAGTTATGCTTGTTGAACCCGAAATTTTAAGGGATGCAAGGGGTTCTTTTATGGAGGCTTACAAATATTCAGACTTTGCAAGGGCTGGGATAGAAGAGCATTTTTTACAGGACAATTATTCAAGATCTGCAAAGGGGGTATTGAGAGGACTTCACTTTCAAAAGAATCCAAATGCACAGGGCAAGCTGGTTCAGTGCATAAAGGGTAAGATCTTTGATGTAGCTGTTGATATAAGAAAAGGATCGCCTACTTTCGGAAAATGGGTAAGTGCAGAGTTGTCTGAAGAAAATAATCTGATGCTTTATGTACCGGCTGGCTTTGCACATGGCTTTGTCGTCCTGAGTGAAGCATCCGGCGTTATATATAAATGTACCAGGGAATATTCACCCGGAGCCGACAGCGGGATTATCTGGAATGATAATGAAATAAACATCCACTGGCCTGTCAAAGAGCCGATTCTGTCTGAAAGAGATATGAAACACCCTGCATTGAGATATGCGGATAATAATTTTGAATACCGCTCTATATCCCCCACTGTAAAAGGGGGAAGTAAGAAGGTTGATGAATGAATGTCTTAATCACAGGTGCTAATGGTCAGCTCGCAAAAGAAATTCAGAGGACATTAAAAAACTACGACCATACAGTAACAGCTCTTGATAAAGAAGCTCTGGATATATCTGATATAAACAGTGTTAAGGAAGCTTTCTCAAAATGTAATCCTGGCATTGTTATGAATTGTGCCGCCTATAATCTGGTAGATAAGTCTGAAGAAGATTTTGATGCTGCTTTTAAAGTAAATGCATCAGGTGTAAAAAATCTGGCGTTAGTGTCCAGAGAAAATAATGCATTTTTGATACATTACAGCACCGATTACGTATTCGACGGCACAAAAGAAGATTATTATAAAGAGGAAGATAACCCCAATCCGATCAGCAAGTACGGGGAAAGCAAATTGTCAGGTGAGAGATTTTTGGCAGAAGAATCTGATAATTTTCTGCTATTCAGGCTAAGCTGGGTTTTTGGACAGGGAAAACAGAATTTTCTGTATAGACTGACGGAGTGGGCGAAAAAAAACAGGGTCTTAAGGATTGTTTGTGACCAAATCTCGGTACCTACATATACGAAAGACATTGCAAGTTTAACAATGTTTGCAATAAGTAAAGGTTTGAGAGGGGTTTACCACCTGACCAATAGCGGCTATGCCTCAAAGTACGAAGTTGCGCGCTATTTTATGGAGAGGTTCGGGTTGGATAACCTGATATTGCCGGTAAGATCGGATTATTTCCCTTCACCAGCACGGAGGCCTTATTTCTCAGCAATGTCGAACAATAAATTATCAAAAGACCTGAATGTTGATATACCTTACTGGAAGTTGGGAATTGACAGATATGTAGAAATCATGTTGGAGAGAGAGGAGATTTAGCGTAAATATTAAAGATTATGTAGACAGAGGATATAGTTTTTTCGCTCAAATACTATATCCTTTGTCTGTGCAATGAGAATTTATACATCTTTCGTATTTAAGTTGAGAACACTCTGGATCCCCGGGTCAAGCCCGAGGATGACATTCTTAAGTGATTGTTTTTGTTCGTCATTCCCGCGGTTCTTAAGCGGGAATCCAGCAAGTCTTATGACTCTTTCAACTTTTTTACGAATGAATCGAATTTATTAATAAAGTGGCCAGTAAAGAAACTAAAGAAACCAGGGAAACTAAATGAACAAAAAACTGTTAGTGACAGGCGGCGCCGGTTTCATAGGGAGTGAATTTGTAAGGAGCGGTGTCAGGATGGGATATGGAATGCTGGTTGTGGACAGCCTTACTTATGCGGGTGATATGCAGAGATTGAAAGAGGTGGACAAAGAAACTACCTTTTACAGGACTGATATATCTGAAAAGGAATCCATGGAATATATATTTGAGACAGAGAAACCTGATATTGTTGTTCACTTTGCAGCAGAAAGCCATGTTGACAGGAGCATACAGGACGCTTCTCCTTTTTTTGATACAAATGTTAAAGGGACGCAGATTCTCCTTGATGTATCAAGAAAATATGAAATAGAAAGATTCGTTAACATATCAACTGATGAGGTATACGGTGAACTTTCAGAAGATGGACAGTTTTATGAAACAACACCCTTAAACCCTAATTCTCCATATTCTGTCAGCAAGGCATCGTCTGACATGCTTGGAAGAGCTTATCACAGGACATATGGAATGCCTGTTATAACAGTGAGACCATGCAATAACTACGGACCATGGCAGTATCCTGAAAAACTCATTCCTGTAATTATATTAAAGGCATTGCATAATGAAAAAGTCCCTGTTTATGCAAGGGGTGAGAACATAAGGGAATGGTTGTTCGTAAGTGACTGCATAGATGCGGTGTTTTCTGTTTTAGAAAAAGGGGAGGCAGGTGAAACTTATAATATTGGAAGCGGTGAAGAGAAGAGAAACATAGACGTGGTAAAGACAGTTTTAAATCTTCTGAACAAACCGGATGATTTAATAGACTTCGTGGAAGACAGGTTGGGGCACGATTTCAGGTATTCTTTAAATTCGAAAAAAATAGAAAAACAGCTTGGCTGGAAGAGCAGTATAAAATTTGCTGAAGGTATAGACAGGACTGTAAAATGGTACCTGGATAATGCCGGGTGGATGAACGGAAAAGCAATAACCTGAAACCGGAAAACTGAGAAGTCAGAATTCAAAAGTCAAAAGTAATAATATAGCAGTCAAAGGTAACCACTGGATACTGATTACTTTTATTGTTTTTGGAGTTTTAAAATAGTGCCTACTGCTTAGTGTTTAGTGCATACTATTTTTTTATGTTTGACGAAAAAATATTCAGAGAATACGACATAAGGGGTATTGTCGGAAAAGACCTGGATGACGACTTTGCCTTTCACCTGGGGAAAGCATTTGCTGCACTCCTTAAAAAAATAAATGCCTGCGCAAAGTATGCAAGTGTCGGCAGGGATGCAAGAATCAGTTCAGAAGCTCTTTCTGCAAACATTATTAAAGGAATATTATCAGCAGGCATTGATGTTTATGACATTGGTATGTGTCCAACTCCTCTTCAGTATTTTTCAATACACCACCTTAATCTTGACGGAGGCATTATGGTTACAGGAAGCCATAATCCGCCTGAATACAACGGGTTTAAATTGAGTATCGGAAAGGAGACCATCTTCGGAGAGAAGGTTCAATTCCTTAAAGATATTATTCAGAAAGGTGACTGGTTTGAAAGTCCTGCTGCTGGAAGTTTAAAGCATTACGATATTCTGACTGCATACAAAAAGTTTATGGTTAAACGCTTCTCCTATTTATCGGGTAAAGAATACAGGAAAGTGAAGGTTGTTGTTGATGCAGGGAACGGCACAGGCGGGATTGTCGCCCCTGAAATATTGGGAATCATGGGATGTGAAGTTATACAACTTTACTGTGAGCCTGATGGAAAATTCCCCAACCACCATCCGGACCCGACGGTATTGGAATATATCAGGGACCTCATAAATCTGACAAAGGAACAGAAGGCTGATATCGGCATTGGATACGATGGAGATGCGGACAGGATAGGTGTTATTGACGGCAATGGTAATATTGTATGGGGCGACT
>Ga0154657_1128_pt1 | contig 9602 bp, 9 predicted proteins | sample Rifle2008BG13ft_FD_116086 | JGI IMG/M metagenome (GOLD analysis project Ga0154657, IMG submission 116086) | Nitrospirae bacterium RBG_13_39_12 | reverse complement strand
CAAAATCAGCGGAAAAAGCTCATTGAGGTTGCAGCGTGAGAACCAGACATTTTCATTTTGCCGAAAACCGGACATTTTCATTTTGCCTTGACATTACAGAATTTTGCCTTGAAAAATCGTATTGTCTATGTTATTTTTTGCATATTAAAAAACAATTTCTTATTAATTAAGATTATTTATTTTAAGGAAAGGAATTTGAGAATCAGGTTTATGAGAAAGTATCCCGTCAGATTCCTGCCAGCGGTTTTGCTTGCAGGGCTGCTCCTTTCCGCAGGGTGTTCAGACTCCGGGAATAGACCATATTCAGGACAGCATCTGCTACAGTTTGAGGAATTCCAGTCCATTCCAACGAACGGTGCACGCGACTGGAGGTTTTTTACCATTGGAAATGATAGCTTTCTGGTTGTGGCCAATAATTTTAACGGTCAGACCCCCAATATAGATTCAAAAATCTATAGGTGGGACGGGACAAAATTCGTCGAATTCCAGACAATCCCCACGAACTGGGCCACTCAGTGGGAGTTTTTTACAGTTGCCAATGACAGTTTTCTTGCTGTTGCTAACAATAATATGGGGGGTGGCATCTTTGACATTGATTCAAAAATCTACAGGTGGGACGGGACAAAATTCGTCGAATTCCAGGCAATCCTCACTCACGGGGCCTCAGGCTGGAAATTTTTCACCATGGGTGGTGATTGTTACCTTGCGGTTGCTAACAACAGAAGCGGCACAGCCAATTTTACCATAGATTCGATGATATACAAGTGGGATGGAGAAAAGTTTGTCGAATTCCAGGCAATTTCAACCAACGGTGCGTTGCGCTGGGAATTTTTCACCATAGACGGCGACAGCTTCCTTGCTGTTGCAAACTATTCGACCGACTTCACTACCAATTTCAACATTGATTCAAAGATCTACAAATGGGACGGCTCGAAATTTGACGAATACCAGTCAATCCCGACAAACGGCGCCCACGACTGGAATTTTTTTACTATTGGATCAGTTCTTTACCTGGCGGTCGCCAATCTGCACAGCGGGCCTTACCAAACTGGGCTGGAGATTGACTCGAAGATTTACAGATGGGATGGCGCCAAATTTATCGAGTTTCAGTCTATCTCTACCTCCGGGGCAGTCGGATGGGGATTTGCTTCCCACGGGCCCGACAGTTTTCTTGCAGTCGCCAACTGGAAAAACGACGCTGGTTCCTATCTGGTCGACTCAAAGATTTACTCTTGGGACGGTTCAAGATTTGTTGAATTCCAGTCTATTCCAATGAACGGTGCTTCGGACTGTGAGTTCTTCATTATCGGGAGCGATCTATATCTGGCTATTGCGAATGTTGGGGGAGGGACAGCCGGACCTAACACCGAGTCAAAGATTTACCGCCAGAAAAGGCGTTTATTTTAATAGGTGATTTATTAATTTAATTTTCGTAGCTGGATTATTAGAAATAAAACGAATGTAAAATGTGAGGTTGTTTAAAAAAGGGTTCTGGCTGTGCTCTCCGAATTTAGAGGGGCGCCGAATATGATCATAAACAAACTGATTTATAAATAAGGAGTGACGAAACCATGCGTCTTAAAGGAAAGAAAATAGGAATCCTCATGGAAAGTGATTACTATGAAAAAGAGATATTTTATTACCAGTTACGCTTTGCTGAAGAAGGAGCAGACCTGCATTTTTTGACCCGTCTGTGGGGACATGAGAGGTTGACCTTTACAGGCCACGAATACAAGATACCATTTGAATGCTGCGAAAGTTTCGAGAATATGGATGATGATACACTAAAAAGTTATTCTGCAATCATAATACCTTCTGCATATGTATCAGACAGACTGAGATATACGGAACAAGTAGATAAATTGCCTCCTGCTTGTAAATTTCTTATAAGGGCATTTTCAGAGAAAAATGTTCTGAAAGGAATAATATGTCATGGTATGTGGCTTCTTGCACCTGTGCCTGAACTGGTAAAAGGCAGAAGAGCGGTTGTGCATAATAATCTTATAGGAGATGCAAAGAATATGGGGGTTATATATGTCGATGAGGATGTTGTGGTGGATGATGACCTTGTGACAGGACGCACCGGCGGACATTGCCATATATTTGCAAAAAAGATAATCAAACTCTTGTCCTGAAATGCTGATTTCGTTTAGGGGGATAAGTTATGGCAAAAACAATTTTTACTCATGTTGGAATTACATGTAACGACCCGATTGTAATAGAAAAGTTTTATGCAAAACATTTTGGTTTTAAGAGGGCGAGGGTATATGAACCGGGCCCAAACCAGGTGGTTATGATAAAATCAGGTGATGTCTATCTTGAATTGTTTAAGGCTACAGAGGAAGCACCTTTTTCTCAACACAAAGGAAGTGGTCCGGAGTTTCCCAGTTTGAGACATTTAGCTTTTTTGGTAGATGACCTTGATGCAAAACTTAGGGAAATGGGAGGCGATGCACAAATATCACTGGGTCCCCTTGAGATGAGCCAGTATATACCCGGCATGAAGGCGTGCTGGATAAAAGACCCTGAGGGCAATATAATAGAACTTAATCAGGGGTATGTAGATGAAAACAAGCCACCCCCTTTATATGAGTAAATAATTGTAACAGTTAAATGGTTTTATGGCTTAATGTCAGGCTTCCAGCCTGACATTAACGGCGGACAGTTACAAATAATTTAAGGAGGACATATGAATATTGATTTTACATTTTCCGACACAATTGCAGGATATGTAACAGGTTTTAACTCAATAGAACGCTGGGTTACAGTAATGACCTCCGACAGGCGTGAATTCAAGATATATCTTACACAGAGTACTTATGGACATATTACATATAATCTAGGCGAGTCTTATTTAGACGCTACCGGAATTTTAAATCAATTGCTTGCTCTTAACCGTCAGTTTGTCTACGTTTATGGTACATTTTATCCAAACATTGAAAGAGGTCCTAAGTTCGAGGCCCAGTGGTTGGTATTCCCGGGTAAAGGTCCGGGCGTATACCGTCACGAAGAACCTGATTGGTGGATCAAGCAAATCCATTCTATTGGTACAAACTATCTTAAATGGCAGTTTAACTACCCTGAAGAAGAGATCGATTACAGAAACTATCGTACATTCTTACAACTGAGCGGTGAAAAAAAGGGCGACTACCTGCAAGAAACCGATACCATTTCCCGTCTTGTTTATGGTTTTGCATCGGCTTACCTGCTAACAGGGGAAGAACCATTTTTAGAGGCTGCTGAAAAGGGTACTGAATACCTTCGTGAGCATATGAGGTTTTATGACCAGGATGAAGGATTGATTTACTGGTATCACGGTATAAAGGTTCAGGGTGAAAAGGAACATAAACTCCTGACCTCCGAATTTGGAGATGACTATGATTCCCTCCCGATGTATGAGCAGATATACGCCCTTGCAGGACCAACGCAAACCTATCGGATTACAGGGGATACTAAGATACTCTGGGATATAGAGAAAACTATAGAACTCTTTGATAAATTCTATAAAGATAACGAATTGGGAGGCTATTTTTCTCATATAGACCCGATAGAATTAAATCCGCGTGCTGAATCCCTCGGTCAGAACAGGGCTCGTAAAAACTGGAACTCTGTAGGTGATCATGCACCGGCATATTTAATAAATCTCTACCTTGCAACAGGTAAGCGAGAATATGCTGATATGCTTGAGTATACCTTTGATACGATCGTATCCCGTTTCCAGGATTATGAAAACAGCCCATTTGTTCAAGAACGATTTTACGAAGACTGGAGTCATGACAAAACATGGGGCTGGCAGCAAAATCGTGCTGTTGTAGGACATAATCTGAAGATAGCATGGAATCTCATGAGGATGTATTCCCTGAAACCGAAAGATGAATACGTTAACTTTGCCCGTAAAATAGCTGAGATTATGCCGAAAGTGGGATGTGATTTACAGCGTGGGGGTTGGTATGACGTAGTAGAACGTGAGATAAAGCCGGATGGTAAGCATCATCGATTCGCCTGGCACGATCGTAAGGCATGGTGGCAGCAGGAACAGGCAATACTTGCTTATCTGATACTCCATGGTATTTTAAAAGATGAAGAATATTTAAGGCTTGCCCGTGAAGCTACTGCATATTATAACGCCTTCTTTCCGGACCATGATGATGGAGGTATCTATTTTAATACACTTGCCAATGGGTTACCATACCTATTGGGCAATGAACGCCTAAAAGGTAGCCATTCGATGAGCGGTTACCATAGCATGGAACTTTGCTATTTATCTTCTGTCTACATAAACTTGCTTATTACTAAACAGCCGATGTATTTATATTTCAAGCCGTATCCTAATTCTTTTAAGGATAATATTCTCAGTGTTTCTCCGGATATTTTACCTGATAAAAGCATTTCTATCGACGAATGTTATATTGATGATGAATTGTATAAGGATTATGATTCAGCAGGATTAACTATTAAATTACCTGATACCCAAAAACATATTAGGGTTAAAGTTAAACTTGTTCCTAAAACGTGGTTAGATTGAGCAAAGGGGGACAAAAATGAGTATAAACACTATGTCAATAAAAGATATTGCAGTAGTCGAACTTGAAGGGAGTATTGACAGCGCGACAGCACCGGATGTCCAGAAGGAGGTACTTTCTGCTACCGAGAATCAGATTAAGGTTATTCTTGATATGAACAAAGTAACATATCTATCCAGCGCAGGATTAAGGATGCTCCTTTTGGTCTACAGGCAGATTAAAGCCCGGAATGGTAACATAGCTTTAGTCGGTCTATCGGAAGAGATTAAAGATGTAATGTCTAACACGGGTTTTATAAAGTTTTTTGTTATTGCTGACACAATAGACGATGGGGTTAATGTACTTGCAAAACAGGGGGGGGGATAATGATAATAGATGAACGTATTGATTATTACCCTACACATGTATCTCAAGGTTTCAAACTAAGACGGGGACGACCGATTCCCTTTGGGGCAACAATGGTACCTAATGGAGTCAATTTTTCGATCTATTCCAGCGCCTCGACCTCCTGCACCCTTGTTTTGTTTGAAAGAGGAGCTTCTGAACCGATGGTTGAAATCCCTTTTCCGGAGGAATTCAGAATTGGCAATGTATACTGCATCATAGTCTTTGATCTTGACTATGAAAGGATAGAGTACGGCTATCGGATGGATGGGCCCTTTGACCCCAAAACAGGGCACCGTTTTGACAAAACCAAGATCTTGAGTGACCCCTATGCCAAGGCTCTTGGAGGAAGAAATACATGGATGAAACCTCCTAATTGGGATGACATTTATCCATATCGTTCACGACTCGTCTTCGAGGATTTCGACTGGGAAAATGACTGTCCTCTTGAAATACCCATAGAAGACCTGGTGATTTACGAAATGCACGTGCGCAGCTTTACAAGACACCCTTCTTCAGGCGTTAAGAATCCTGGTACTTTCAGTGCTGTTAGAGAAAAGATCCCCTATTTAAAAGAATTAGGCGTTAATTGTATTGAACTCATGCCGATATATGAATTCGATGAATGGGAAAATAGCAGAAGACATCCTGAGACAGGAGAATTACTCGTTAATTACTGGGGATATAGTACAGTTAATTTCTTTTCACCAAAGGCGGGTTATGCTGCAACCGGCAAGTTTGGTATGCAGGTCGATGAATTTAAAACCCTTGTCAAGGAATTACATGGAAATGGGATAGAGATTTTCCTTGATGTCGTATTTAATCATACTGCCGAAGGCGACCATCGAGGACATACAATTTCGTTTCGTGGGATAGACAATAAGACTTATTATATGCTCACTCCCGAGGGATACTACTTCAACTTTTCAGGTACAGGTAATACCCTTAATTGTAATAATCCAATTGTTCGCAACATGGTCCTCGATTGTCTAAGGTATTGGGCTTCGGAATACCATATAGACGGGTTTCGCTTTGATTTAGCATCTATTTTAGGAAGAGACCCTTTCGGATATCCTCTGTCAAACCCTCCGCTTCTCGAATCTCTTGCCCATGATCCAATCTTGGCAAAGTGCAAGTTGATTGCTGAGGCATGGGATGCAGGCGGGCTATATCAGGTTGGTTCATTTCCGGCATATGGACGCTGGGCAGAGTGGAATGGCAAGTACCGTGACGCAGTTCGTAAGTTTTTGAAAGGCGATCTTGGTATGATTGGAAAAATTTCCCAACGCATTCAAGGGTCTCCCGATTTATATTGCTACCGCGGTCCAACTGCCAGTATCAACTTTATTACCTGCCATGACGGTTTTACTTTATATGACCTTTTCTCGTATAACTACAAACATAATGAAGCCAATGGGGAAAATAACAACGACGGCTCTAACGACAATAACAGTTGGAATTTTGGATGGGAAGGTGAAACAGGTGACCCTGAAATCAATTCCCTACGCCATCGACAGATTAAAAATGCTCTTACTATTTTGATGATGAGTCAGGGCGTACCCATGATTCTCATGGGTGATGAGATGGGAAGAACCCAGCATGGCAATAACAACGCATATTGTCATGATAATGAAATTAACTGGATGGACTGGAATCTATTGGGAAAAAATACGGATTTATTTCATTATACAAAAAAGATAATTCATTTCCGCCTTGTGCATCCTGTATTAAGGATCTGTTATCATTTTCAGAACTGTGATTACGTAGGCAGCGGGTATCCGGATATCAGCTTTCACGGCACCAAAGCCTGGCATGCCGACTGGTCAGGTACAAGCCTGGTGTTTGCATTTTTACTCTGTGGAAAACATGCTAAGCAGGGAACAATTAATGATGATTACATATATGTTGCAATGAATATGTACTGGGACGCCCTTAATTTTGAACTTCCTCGTTTGCCTGAAGGAATGAGATGGCATGTATTTGCAAATACCTCCATGCCTCCTCCGGAAGATATAAATGAAATCGGTAAAGAACCTGTTTTGGAAAATCAATATAATTTTTTAGTCGGTCCACGTTCTGTAATAGTTATAGTGGGGCGGTAATCTTTTTAATAAATGCTAAAGCTCATTGCAAAATAAGGAGGATTACAACTATGGGTCTTCAAGTAATGTCCGAGGTTACACAGGGTATAGCAAAGGTAACACTTATCGGGGAAGTGGATTCAGCTTCGGCCGTTATATTTAAAGATGAGGTTGATAAAGTTGCTTTACAATCGCCGAAAGAAATAGTTTTTTTTATGAAAGACTTGAATTTTATGTCTTCAGCCGGATTAAGGGTAATAGTCTTTGCCAAACAAAAATTAGGTTCCGAGGTTCCGATATATATAGTAAATCCACAGGAAGGAATTATAGACACCCTTCAAAAAACAGGCCTCCATCACAGCGTCTTTATAGTTGATTCTTACCCTGTAACAGGTTGATTTATGATATGAAATCCAGAACATTTCCAGCCACCGTAGAATCCCTTGCTATTATTCGTGAATATTTAACAGAGTTTTCAGCGGCTGCCGGATTAGATAAGAAGCAAACATACAATCTCTGCCTTGCAGTTGATGAGGTAGTTACAAACATATTCCTTTACGGGTATGGAAAGTCAGGACGGAAGGGTGTTGTGGAAATATACACTGAAATGGACGAGAATCAAATCAAGATTACTGTAGAGGATGATTCCCCACCATATGACCCTACAAAGCAAAAACTCCCTGATGAAGAAGACCTGAAAAAACCGCTGGAAGAGCGACCTATTGGGGGACTGGGACTCTTTCTTACGATTAGCAATGTAGATGATTTCAAGTATGAATACGTAAATGAACGGAACAGGAATATTTTCATTGTAAAACGATCATCATCAGAGTAAATATATTAAATAACCGCGGGGTATTATTTTAAAAATGTTAAACAGGTTGCATATTCGAGGAAAGTTATTACTGTTACTCTTTTTAGCCAATCTGATCTTCACATTGGCTTTCGCTCTCCATGATTACTACACCACACGGAAGGCGGTCATAGAAGGTATAAATAGCGACATAGAAGCTACTGCCTACGGCGCTTACAACATTTTCCCCGAAAACTTCTACGAGAAAATTGAAAATAAAGCAAGTGTATCAAAAAAGGAGTTTAAAAAATTCATGTATATCCTTTCGAATTATGCAAAAAAAACAGATGCTAAATACATTTATTCAATGATGAAGTTTGGCAATGATATTTATTTTATTTTATCCACTGAAGAAGAGGACTTTTTTAATATTTATGATACAGCCCCCGAAGCTTTAAAACAGACATTCCTGGATGGAGAGAGGCGTATTGTAGACTATACTGATGAATATGGCGCATTCCGTTCGGTTTTTATTCCCTTTGAAACCCAGGGTGGTAAGAGGTACGTCATCGGGGTTGATGTGCCTGCTGAATTCATGAGCGATAGATTGACAACGGCACTGCTTCATACTTTTCTGATCGGCACAGTTATTTTCGTGGTTTTCTTCATCATTGAATATGTGGTTATTACCCGTATAGTCAGGCCTTTAGTGAAGCTAACCGTTTCCACAAAAAAGTTAGTTGAGGCAGATTTCAACTGGAGTGAAGAAATTCAAACTGAAATAAAAAAAATGACCGAATCTCGTAAGGATGAGGTAGGTGACCTTGCAGGCACGATGTCGTATATGCATACAATGCTGTCGGAATATATCGTTAAGCTCAAGGAAACAACTGCTGAAAAAGAGAGAACCGAGAAAGAGATAGCTATTGCCCGCGATATACAGATGGGTATCCTGCCGCAGACCTTTCCTGCCTTCCCAGGGCATAAAGATTTTGACCTACACGCGATAATTGAGCCTTCAAGGATTGTAGGAGGTGATCTATACGATTACATCCTGTTAGACGATGAACGGCTTTTTTTCATGATCGGAGATGTCTCTGATAAAGGTATAGCAGCTGCATTGTTCATGGCAATAACTAAAACTCTATTTAGAACCCATGTCCTTTCTAAAAATTTTGGAACCCTCAGTGAACTTGTTAGTATGATAAATTACCAGCTTTCCCAGAATAATCCATCATTGATGTTTGTAACTGTTTACTCGGGGATATTAAACCTGAAAACAGGGGTGATTGAATATGTTGATGCAGGGCATGAGCCACCCTTTATCCTGCGAGCTGAAAGCGGTGTGGAAATGCTTCAGAAGAGGGAAGGGCTCGCTATCTGCTTTGATGAAAATTATGTTTACACCTCTTACAGGATTCAACTGAAACCCGGAGATGGGATTGTTCTTTATACAGACGGACTCACAGATGCTATGAATGAAAAAGGGGAGCGGTTACATGTGGAAGGAAACTTAAGAACTCTTCAAAAATACTTCAAAGATGCTCCACCTGAAAGTATTAATAAGGAATTGTTTAAATCGACAAAAAACTTTGTCGGTAACGCAGAACAGTTTGATGATATCGCAATTTTAACCATTCGGTACTATGGGGAAGTATAGTTGCAATGAAAAATAGACAATTGGAATCCGGCTTACAACGACCTCTTGAATTCCAATTTTAAAAAACTTTTTGTATCCTCTGATACCTTAAATCTTTCATCTCCTCTGAAGCCGGCAATCCACACAATATCATCCCCCGACATAATTATTGGTATTTCATT
>Ga0154657_1019_pt3 | contig 9610 bp, 8 predicted proteins | sample Rifle2008BG13ft_FD_116086 | JGI IMG/M metagenome (GOLD analysis project Ga0154657, IMG submission 116086) | Nitrospirae bacterium RBG_13_39_12 | reverse complement strand
AAAATCAACCCCAAGCGGTCTGCTTCAGTTTCATGGACCCTACTATAAGGTAACAAGATACCCACTTGTGCCCCTATCCCATAAGCTGCCATAAATAAATTAGCCGTCTCTTTCGGTTTCTGAGAGAGTGCTTCAGTAAGTAACATTCCACCCATTTGTATGATGAGACCTTGACTCATACGTTCATCTCCATGTTTTGCGACCGCATGTGAAATCTCATGTCCCATAACAACTGCTAGTCCTGTTTCATCTTTGACTATAGGGAGAATGCCTGTATACACTGCAACTTTACCACCAGGCATACACCATGCATTTATGTCTTTACCGGCGATAAGATTGAATTCCCATTGATATCCCTGTAATTGGTCTCTCATATTATGTTCAGAAAAATATTGTTCGACTGCCTGCTGTATCCTCCGGCCTACCCTCTTTACCATACGAGCATCTTCGTTATCTGTGATAATGGTACGTTTCGATAGGTATTCGCTATAGGACTGAAAGCTCATACTGAGTATGCCTTCTGAAGGGATTAAACTAAGCTGCTGCCTCCCGGTTATGGGTACAGTTTGACAAGAAAAAAAGAATAATAAAATGCTCAGTAAGTAAACAAACTGTTTTTTCATTTCTTGTTCTCCCACTTTATAAGGATTAACGATTAAAATTTACAACATTTTAACTATTTTGTGAAGTGAGGACTTCAGAAAGAAACAAGCCTTTTCGCTACTGCAGCAAAACCTTTTATCTATAAAGACGAATTCTTACAATCTGGTATAATGTGGTCATAGTCTAAAAGATCCTGCTGATGGGAGGTGATAGATGTACTTTCCTCATATATTCGTGGAAGGAAAAATCGGGACATGTGTTTTAAAAAATCGTCTTATCATGTCTTTATATCCAACAAAATACTCTACTGACAGTAAAGTAAACGAAAGGATGATAGAATTCTACAGGGAGAGAGCACGCGGCGGTATTGCCATGATTGTGCTTGATTGTCCATGCCTTGATTTTCCACGCGCGTATAAAGGTCCCAATGAATTACGATTTGATATGCTCGAGTTTGCAGAAGGGATTAAGAGACTTCTCAATGTAATACATTCAGAGGGTGTAAAAGCATTCATGCAGCTTAATTACCCCAAGGAGCGTATATTCGACCATGAAGTTCCTGGAGCTAAGCAAAAGGGGAACGTATGGGTTGCCCCTATGATAAAAATTATGACTACTGCCGAGGCAGAGGAGATTTTACAGATAATGGCGAATGGCGCAAAACGTGCTATGGAACTGGGATATGACGGGATAGAGGTCCAGGCGAGTTACGGGGATCTTATATCGCAGCTCCTTTCACCACTTTCTAACAAGAGGACAGATGAGTATGGCGGAAGTATTGAGAACCGTATGAGGTTTCTCATAAAACTGATAAGGCTTATTAAGCAGGAAGCCGGGAATGATGTCCCGGTAATGGTTAAACTCGTCTGTGATGAGTTTGTTGACGGAGGGCTGACGCTTCAGGAGACTACTGTTGTTGCTCAATATATAGAGAGAGCAGGAGGTGATGCGATACTCGCAAATGGAGGGAATAAAGCCACTAAAAGGATGACTATCCCATCGCACTATCTTCCTCCCGGACCTCTTGTTCATCTGGCGAGGGGGATTAGAAAGGTGGTTGCCATTCCTGTCATTGCAGTCGGAAAGATTTACACACCGGAGTTTGCAGATAAAATCCTTAAAGAACAGGATGCCGATTTTGTTGCGATGGCCCGGGCACTTATTGCTGATCCGTATCTACCCAGAAAGGCAGAAGCAGGAATGGTTCAAGATATTAGGTTTTGCCTCTCGGACCTTGAAGATTGCGCGGATAAGGGCGTGAAAGGATTAGGAAGAAGTTGTACAATAAACCCGTTTTCCGGACAGGAATACCGTCTGAAAATAAGTCCGGCTTCAGAGAAGAAGAAGGTTGTAGTGGTCGGCGGTGGACCTGCAGGCATACAGTCTGCAATCCTCGCGAGCCGGAGAGGGCATGGTGTTACCCTTTATGAAAAAGGGAAGTCCCTCGGCGGACAACTGCATCTTGCTTGCAGGGCTCCGTTCAAAGATGGGATAAATGAGTTTTGCAGATATTTGAGGGATTCTCTTGCAAAGACCAACGTTAAAGTCATATTAGGAAAGGCTGTTTCTCCGGAGGAAATCCTTTCTCAAAAACCGGATGCTGTTATCATCGCCACAGGTTCAAAGTCGTTCATTCCATCTATTCCGGGAATTGACCTGCCATTCGTCTTCACCGTCAGATCAATATACGAAAAGGCGACTGTTATACCCGGTGACAATATTATTATAATCGGCGCCGGAGATATCGGTTGCGAAACAGCTGACATGCTTTCCTCAGAATCAAAAACTGTGACGATTGTCGAATTGTGCAATGAGCCATTAATGAGGATGAAAGAGATTCCAAAACAGGAACTCCTTAACAGACTGCAAGAGAAGGGCGTATCAATTATTACTACGTGCAAGGTGATGGCTATCAAAAATGGAAAAGTACTCATAGAAGATAAAAGGGGTCCGGCAAAAGAACTGAAGGCTGATTCTGTCATTGCTTCTGTCGGAAGCATTCCTGAGAATTCTCTCTATGATGCTCTTAAAGATAAGGTCAAAGAAATATACAGAATTGGTGATGCAAAAGAACCCGGCAACATCGGGGCGGCATTGCGAAGTGCGACAGAAGTCGGGGTAAAGATGTAGCCATAACCTTCATGCTGTGCAGGATTATATATTTTTGAATCTGTTGATTACGCAGGCTGAGATTACTCTGACAAGAAGGGCAATCACATAAATGGCCTTGAAGGTTTCCAGGGATATCTGAAAAGGAGACTTGCCGCCAAAGGAGGTATTCGCAAAGAACGTCTTCCTTTGTATCTTGCTGAATATGTATGGCGGTATAATCATAGAAAAATGTCTGTTCATGAGAAAACTGATAAAATGTTATTGCTTCTTAGAAGCATGTTATTCTCTTAAAATCGTGTGGCTTCAATGGGACTTTACCCTTATTTTATTGAGAGCTCTTAAATTTAAAATCTACAAGACAAAGTTATAAGGGCGTTAATTTAATTAGAACAAAAGGATAAAACATAAACGATGCCGAGAATATATCTTCCTATATCTGAAATCAAAAACAACAGGATATCAATTACCGGTGAAAAAGCAAGGTATCTCAATTCTGTTCTCCGATGCAGAAAGGGAGACGATTTAATTATCTTTGACGGGAAAGGAAATTGTTACAGGACAAATGTAATAGAGGTTGATAAAAGGGAAGTAGTCACTGAGGTAGAAGAAAAATTTCCATGCAATACCGAATCGCATATAAACATCACTCTTATGCAGGGTATTCTCAAAGGTGAAAAAATGGACATGGTTATTCAGAAAGCAACAGAACTTGGAGTGAGAGAGATAATTCCTGCCATTACTGAAAGAAGCCAGCTAAGACAAACCAGGAAAGTTGTTCGCTGGAGAAAAATAGCAGAAGAGGCATCAAGGCAATCAGGACGAAGCATGATACCTATCGTTCATGACCCAATGGAGTTTAAAGAGTTTTTTTCTAAACAAACATATATAAATTATCCCCCTCAGCCTCCACTTATAAAGGGGGCAGTTAAAGGGGTTGGTTTTATCTTTTATGAGGAAGGAGGTATGAAACTATCAGAGGCTTTTGCTTCTCTCGTACCTTATCCTTCATCTTTTTTTGTTGTCATTGGGCCTGAAGGCGGGTTTATAAAAAAAGAAATCAATCTTGCAAAAGAAAAGGGGCTCATCGTAGCATCTTTTGGTGAAAGGATTCTCAGGGCAGAAACCGCAGCAGTCGCAGCAGTAACTTTAGTGCAATTTTTATTGGGTGATATGTGTTAACTATCTCTCTCTTCGATAGAAGTAATTATGTCAACCGGAATTGTAATCCAGCCACTTTCTGATTCGAGGTGAACTTCTTTTTTTCCTAACTCAATTAGTTTGCCAGTATAGGTTATATCCGCTGTTTTTACATCAACAATCTTCCCGACCAGATTATTCAAAGTCACCTCCCGGGGATTTACTATCTTCCAACCTTTTCTTTATTAACTTCCTGTAATTCTAATTTTTAACAATTTTAAATTCAATCCGTATTCAGAACAATCAGGGTGTTTATATAATAACACGCCCTATATACTAATATTCTGAAAAGATCCGGGTTCTGATGTATGATCACTTATTATATGTTCTGATATATTCTCGCATCTGAGAAGTTTTTGTTTTATACTATAAAAAAGGAAAATTGATTTTGGGAGGGAAATATGAGACTCGTAACACGTGGAGACCTTGACGGAGTGACATCATCAGTTCTTCTTACTACCATGGAGAAGATTAATTCATTGGAATTAATCCACCCGCAGGACATTACTGACAAGAAATTTGAAATTACAGGCAATGATATTGTTGTAAACCTGCCGTATCATCCCAAATGTGCAATGTGGTTTGATCACCATGAGATTACAGAAAGCAATGAAAAGCCTCCTGATAATTTTGTTGGGAAGCACTCGATAGCGCCGAGTGCTTCAAGGGTAATATACGACTATTATTCTTCGGATAAACTAAAAAAATATGAATTCCTTGTCAAAGAAACAGACCGTTTTGACTCTGCCCATCTGACGATGAAGGACGTAACCGACCCAAAAGGAGTAATACTCCTCGGTTTTACTATAGATTCACGCTCCGGCATAGGGAGGTTTAAGGAATATTTTGAGCTTTTAGTACAATGGTTGAAAAAAATGTCAATAGATAAAATACTTTCACAGCCTATTGTTGTTAAACGAGTAGAACTGCTCAGGGAAAATAATTCAGCTTTCTTGAATCTTCTTAAACAGAATTCAAGACAGGATGGAAATGTTGTGATTACAGACTTCCGTTCTCTGGACAGAATGCCTGTCGGAAACAGGTTCCTTGTGTATACTCTATTCCCTGATACTAATGTATCTGTCCGTGCTCAATGGGGGCCCGGGAAATATTTTGTAGCTCTAACACTTGGGCATAATATATTTAACAGGACAAGCCTTTCTAACTGCGGGCAGATATGCAGTAAATTTGGGGGAGGAGGACATAAGGGTGCTGCTGCATGTCCGCTGGAGCCGGATAAGGCAGACAATCAGATTGAAGAAATAGTTAAGATATTGAAAAAAGAGGATTGATTAAAAAAATAAACTTCAGGTAATTTTTACAAGGCGGTAAGATGGCAGTTTGGGTATTCATTTCTTTAATATTTCTGTTCTTATCCTGGGTAATATTTATATATAACAGACTGGTTACTCTTCGAAATGAGGTTAAGAACGCCTGGTACCAGATTGATGTTCAGCTTAAACGAAGGCACGATCTTATACCAAACCTGGTAGCAGTCGTTAAAGGGTATATGGAATTTGAGCGTAGTACTTTGGAAGCTGTTACGTCTGCCAGAACAAGAGCATTATCAGCTGTAAGTATGCATGAAAAGGCTTTTGCAGAAGACACGCTGACCCTGGCGCTCGGGAGGCTTTTTATAGTTATGGAAAATTACCCTTCACTCAAGAGCAACGAAAACGTCATGCAGCTTCAGGAGGAACTCACATCGACAGAAAACCGTATCGCATTTGCAAGGCAGCTTTATAATGACCTCGTCGCAAACTTCAGGACTAAACTCGAGGTTTTTCCTGATAATATTGTAGCTTCTATATTCGCCTTCCAAAGTGTGGAATTTTTCTCTTCGGAGGATACTGATAAGGGTCTGCCTGTTGCGGATATCAGTGCGCGCACAAAATGAAGAAAAATCTTAATAAATATTCTCTCGATGAGTAAATATTCATTAGCTTATCTCGTTTATATCGTCGATTGATGAAACTTAATATGACCTATGCCACTGACGTTCATTGATATAGAAAAAAAGAAAAGCTGGAGAATAAGTGTTCTTTTCATTATTTTGCTCGTCATGTATTTCTGTGTTTCAGTTGCATTGTTTCTGGGTCTCGCTTTTATTTTCCCGGTGCAGTTCTTAGGTTCAGGCTTTCTTCTGTTTAGGGAACCACTTTATCTTTTGGTATTAATTGTTATTTCACTTATCATTGCAATAATACATTTCAGTTTTTCAGCGTTTGGTGCTGCCGGCTCTATAATGCGCAGCCTCGGCGCTTCTCCGCCAGACCCTGAAGACGGCGTACATAGACGACTGATGAACATTACGGACGAAATACATGTTGTGACGGGAAACAAAAGACAGATGAAATGTATGGTAATCCCGAGCCTGTCAATGAATGCCATGGCAGCAGCTGATTTAAAAGGTGATGCTGTTATTGCGATAACAGAGGGTCTTCTTTCAAGACTGACAAGGCCCCAGCTTGAAGCTGTTATGGCACATGAAGCTTATCATATTTTATCGGGAGACTGTCTCGATACTACGGTTGCTACCAGTCTTTTCGGCATGTATGCGTCTATGTTAGAAAACCTCAATGATGAGGACTATATGGGATTCTATCTTCTTTTTTTTCTTTTCTCGGTTTTATTAACAATGAGCAGCATACTCAGTATGTTTATTTCCAGAGAACGCGAATACAGGGCTGATGCAGCTTCATTGCGTATGACCAGAAATCCTCTGGCATTGGCAGAGGCGCTCCATCTGCTTTCAAGGAACTGGACAGGCGTAGGTGTTATTGGAGGAGGGCTTGAGATGCTCTGTATTACCAATCCGAAAGCAACTGAACTGGAGAAGTCAGGGTCATGGTGGGCTGACCTTTTTTCTACTCATCCACCGATTGGAAAAAGGATAAAGATATTATTAAAAATGGCCCGCATCAACATATCAGAATTTGAGGAAAAGGCATATTCAAAAACAGAGACTCCTTATATATCAGAAACTCCTGAGATTTTATATTATGCACTTGATACCAGGCATCAATGGCAGGGACCATACAATTTTGCAGAACTTGTCTCTCTATCGTGGCTTTCGCCCCGCACCTGGATCAGTAAGGGATCGGCAAATACCGTAGAGAGGGCGTCTGAGGACAGTTCGATAAGTGAGATATTCAAAAATCGCCTCAGTCAATCAGATGGAGAGGTATCAGCATTTTCCTGTCCCTTGTGCAAGCAACCACTGTTTGAGGTGTCATACGAAAAAACAAAAGTTTATCAATGCAATTTCTGCGGTGGGATGCTTGTTGAAAATGATAAAATTCCAAGGATAATCGCGCGAACGGAGAAGCGCTTTACGGACAGGGTAAAATCCGTGGCAAAGGCAGTATTGATGGATAATCAAAGGAATCTCATGAAGAAAAAGTTAAGGGGTGCAAAAAAAAGGTTTCAATCTGTTATTTTATGCTCAAAATGCAGAAACCCCATGTTCAGGACGTTCTACAGTCTTGCGTATCTGATAGAGATAGACAGATGTAATGTTTGCAATGTTACATGGTTTGACATGGATGAACTCGAAATGCTCCAGTGCGTTATAGAGGACAGGATTATCCCTGGATTAAATTTATAAACAGAAAGCCTCGGGTTAAGTTTTTAAAGATTTTCAAGGGGTATTAATAATCAGGATAAATAATCGGAAGCACCTTGTTCTTATTTCTCATAGATGCCCTGATTATGAACCACCTCAGCCCCGATTAAAAAGATGCATGAAGAATAGAACACCCACAGCAGGAATACAACAAATGCAGTAAGCGGTCCGTATATTGTTCCGTACACAACAATTGTTCCGACATACCAGGTAAACAGGTGCTTGGCAATTTCAAGGAATGTGGTTGTAAAAAATGCACCGGTTAATGCATGAGAGGTTTTTACCCTGGTTTTAGGGAAAAACATATAAATAATTGTAGATGTAAAAAGAATCATTATAAAAGGCACTACATAACGTATAAGAAACCATGCAATCAAACTAATCCTTAATTCAGGGAAACTTGGTTTTAATATTTTTAATAAATGAATTAGGGATGTGGCAACAAATGAAATGAAAAGCATTAAGACAATAACCGTAACAATAAACAATGACAGGATGATTGACCATATGAGTGTCCTTTTCTTTTTAACCTTGAAGATTACATTCATTGCATTCTCAATAGAGGAAAAAACCGAAAAAGAAAAAAGTCCATATAGCACCAGGCTTAATAGTCCGATACCTTTAAAAGCAATAAGTTTTCCTAACTGTTCTGTAATCTCCGAAGTTATTTCAGGGAAAAATTGAATAAGTTTTCTTGAGAAGAATTCATAGAAACCATGATATTGTCCGAGCAGGGAACCGAATATGGTAATCAAAAAAAGGCAAAATGGCACAAGTGCCATCATGGTAAAGTAAGAAATGGATCCTGCAAGCATAATCCCGTCATCTTTAAAAAAATCTATGAAGCTCCTTGTAATAATTTTTAAATATTTCATTAAATGCTATCCCTTTTTTTCGGCTTGATATAGATCCTTACAGGTGTTCCCATAAATGAAAACCTGTTCCGTAGCCCCTTTTCTATCTGTCGTATGGCAGCATCTTTTATGGCAGAGGTGTAATTGGTAAAAACCACAAAGGCAGGGGGCTCTGTTTTAACCTGAGTGATATAATAAATCTTTACTGCCCTGCCTTTATATGAAGGCAGGGACAACCTTGAGGCAAACTCTTTGAAAAATTTGTTCAGATCTGCTGTAGATATTCTCTTTTCCCTCTCTTTTAATATGCCGTCAATTATTGGAAATATATTTGTAATGCGTTTTTTACTCAATGCTGATATGGTTATAACTGGTACATATTGCATGAACCACATTTTCCTCGCCAATCTGCGACATAAACTTTCATATCTTTCTTCAGGCTTATCAACAAGGTCCCATTTGTTTAACAGAATGATAGCGCCTTTGCCGTAGCCTTCAACAATACCGGCGATTTTCTGATCCTGCTCACCTATGTCTTCACTTGCATCTATTGCAATCAGTGCTATATCACATCGCTCTATGCTTCTGATCGCTCTGACCATAGAAAACCTTTCGATTGAGTACCCTACCTTACTCTTTTTCCTGAGCCCTGCTGTATCTATTAATAGGTATTTTCTGCCATAGTAAGTACAAACAGTGTCTATTGAATCTCTTGTTGTTCCGGGAACAGGGCTTACGATTAATCTCTTCCTGCCAAGAAGGGTATTTATCAAGGTGGATTTCCCAACATTTGGTTTTCCCACGACTGCAATCTTTGGATAATCAATCTCTTCCTCAGTGTATAAAGGTAAAAAAGAAGTTAATTTGTCCATGAAATCATCATACCCGTAACCTGTTGCAGCAGAAACCGGCAATAGTTCTTCGGCACCTATAGGATAAAAATCGTAAAGCCTATCTTCACGTGTAGGGCCGTCTATCTTATTTACTGCCCAGAGTATTTTTTTCCCGGAAGCCCTGAGCAATCTTGCAAGTTCCATGTCAGCCGGCGTAAGTCCGTCTTTACCATCCAGCAGGTGGATTATAACGTCTCCTTCCTCAATTGCAAAAACAGCGTGTTCTTTAATCTGAAGGAATATGTCCTCTGGAGGTTGTGGATAAAAACCTCCGGTGTCAACAATAATAAATTTTTTCTCTTCCCATTCTGCATCAAGATAGTTCC
>Ga0154657_1142_pt4 | contig 9713 bp, 8 predicted proteins | sample Rifle2008BG13ft_FD_116086 | JGI IMG/M metagenome (GOLD analysis project Ga0154657, IMG submission 116086) | Nitrospirae bacterium RBG_13_39_12 | reverse complement strand
AAATACGTGTAAGAGACCATAGCGATGTAGCAAGGATAGAAGTTGAGGAGAATAAAATTGAATTACTGATAGTCCCTGAAACGAGGAAAATGATTTCAAAACATTTAAAAACGCTTGGGTATAAATTTATTTCCCTTGATTTTGACGGCTATAAAAGCGGGAGTTTAAACAGAGTTTTAAAGGACAACAGGATATTTTAGACTGTTTTGCTATAAAATTAAGCTCTTCTTTCCCTCACTTCTTGCTTTCTCACACTATCACCATCCTTTTTTTACAGAATATATAAGATTATCCCGCTGTTTTTAATATTTTATCAATAGTACCATGTGTAATATTAAATGTGACTACGCCGACTTGCTTTCAAAAACATAACTAAAACACTGCCAGACAACGCCTATGGAAAGAAGTTGTGTTGCAAAGTTATAATTTATAATGGAAAGCTCCTATTACTTAAAAGAGCTCTCAAAATGTGTCCGCTGCGGAAGCTGTAAAGCTTTTTGCCCTACTTATGATGAAGACCCCTCGGAAGCAACAGGTGCCAGGGGAAGGCTTGCATTGCTCTGGGGATTATCTTCAGGGCAACTTAAGCCATCACCTATTTTAAATGACCGTGTTTTCAGCTGCACCCTATGTGGTGCATGCTCAGGGCTATGTCCAACAGGAATTGATATAAAAGAAATAATATACCATGGCAGAAATCTACTTAAAAAAACTGACAAGAAAAGAAGGTATCTCCGTCTCATTACAAGTTTCTCAACAAGAAGGCCTAAATTGAGTTTCAGGCTTCTGAGTATTACCCAGCATATTTTATTTCCATATCTGATGAGAAAAGGTCTTCTTCCTTTCAAGCCTGAACTGTCTGAACACCATTCGAAAGACAGTCTACAGGTATATACAGTCTCAAAAAAGAAAGGTAGGGTTGCGCTTTTCAGTGGGTGTACAACTAATTTACTTTTTCCATATTTAAAAGAATCGCTTATTAATGTATTACAAACACTTGGCTATGAGACAGTCCTTCCAGTGGGTGAAGTATGCTGCGGTGCTCCCTTAAGGACTCTTGGGATAGAAGAAGAGGCTATTGAACTTGCAAAAAAGAATCTCGGAATATTCAGCAGGCTGAACGTTGAGGCTATCTTAAGTCTTTGTCCAACTTGTACGCTTTCAATTAAATCAGAGTATCCAAAGCTTATAGGCAAAGGAATGGATAAGGTAACAGACATATCGAGTTTTTTTATCGATAAATTAGACCCTTCTCGATTTCGGTCTGTTTCTTCCGACATAAAGAGTGCGGTTTATCATGACCCCTGCCACCTTAAATATGGGCTGGGCATTGAGAAAGAGCCAAGAGAGATTATAAGAAATACCGGTGTGAATTTATTAGAGACAGAAGAAAACAGATGTTGTGGTTTTGCAGGTACTTTTAGTATATCAAATAAAGATCTTTCAGAAAAGCTTCTTGAAAAATGCGTCAGGGAGTATATGAAGATAGAGCCGGAAATGATTATTACCACCTGTCCGGGTTGTATGATTCAACTGTCAAAAAAGGCTAAAAACAAGCCTGTTCTACACTTGATTGAGGTCATTGAGGAAGCATTGCTCCCGCAATCCTGATCCTCCAATAATGTCTAATCAACAGAAGGTCATTTAATACAGACATTTATGCTTCCCTGTATTTACTATAATTAGTGATACTTTCGTGCACTACAACTTTTATAAAACCTGTAATTGGAACACACAATAACATCCCTAGTACTCCAAATAATTTCCCCCCGATTAGGACTGCCAGCAAAACTGTCAGAGGATTCATATGAACGCTTTTTGCCACTACCAAAGGTTGTATAAGTACATCGTCTATTAGCCTTATCAAAACGAACGCAATAATTATATAAAACACCATGTTAAAATTACCTGTTTGCAGTATTGATACAACAACAGCTATTGTGGCTCCAACAACCGGTCCAAAATATGGTATCAGGTTTGCCAATCCGGTAAAAACCCCGATTATAAAAAAATATTTAACATCAAGTAACCACAAGGCTAAAATTGATAACAGTCCCACTAAAGTTGAGTCAAGCATCTGTCCGCGTAGATAATTTCCAACCTGAATATTTAATTTATGAAATAAATAGAGACTAAACTCAAAATATCTATTAGGCAAAATACCTACAAATGCCTTTTTAAAAGCCCGTCCGTCTTTCATTATGAAAAAAACTATAAAAGGAGTCAGAACCATATTTGTGACCACAGAAGCTGCATCAAAAAAGTGAGTAAAAATCCAACCCCCTATCCCGGCAGTAGCACCATGTATTTTCCCCAACAGGTCTAAATCCCTGACACCCAAGAAAGCAAGATTACTGACAAGAAAGTTTTCAAAACGTGAAATCACTATTTCAGCCTTTTCATTATTAAAACCACTATGAAGTGCTCTCATCTCTTCAGATAAAACTGGTACAAAAACGAATGATAAGACACCAATAACTAAAAATATAAACAAAAATATTGTAGCAGTTGCAGATAATCTACTCATACCACGGGATTCAATAAAACTTGCAATTGGTTCTAAAATATATGCCAGCAGAGCAGAGATTATCACTAACTTCACTATGTTAGAGATAGCAGAAAGAAATGCTATGATTACCACAGAAATAATTAAAATTAGGGTTATTTTACCAACGTTACTGCTGCTGTTTCCCATATGTTTTCATTAGCTGTTTAACTGTTCCTTTTTGCCAGCGTACCCCGTTTCTTTAACTTGTTCGTTAGTTCTCTTCAAACGTTCACCAATAGTCCAGGCAAGCTTGAATAAAATTTTACCTCCCAGTTTTGGATCTCTTTTAACAAGATCAAGCAGTTCAGGTTTAAAAAAACATAACATTTCACAGGGTGCTTTAGTAACAGCCGTCGCGCTTCTCGGTGACTCATCGAGTAGAGCCAGCTCTCCAAAAAAATCACCCGATTTCAATTCCGCAAGCGCCTGCCTTTCTGGTCCACATACAATTTCTACAATGCCCTCCACAATAATGTACATCCCCAGCCCAATATCACCCTGGTTAAAGATTACCTCATTTTTTTTGTACTCTCTCTGATGTAAAATACGTTTAATCCTCTTAAGTTCTCTATTAGTTATATCCTGAAAAATAGGGATCTTTAAGAGAATATTATCTATACTGTCTGTTTCCTTTTTGTGAAACTTAAAAATATTTTCCCAGAGTTTATTCATTTAAATATCCTCATATTAATTCTAACAGATTAAATTTGTTATATTCATCCATATATAATCACAATTCATTAAAATGTTTCAACTCTGTTATAATAATAATGAATTTCTTCACAAACATTGCTCAACGGTTTTTTAAACAACAGGGAGAAGATCCTGAAGATACAAAGACTATAAATACCCATTTAAGCGCCTTTTTCATATATAAAGAGTAAAAAAGATGCGTTGTTAAGGAGAAAAAATGCCGATTTATGAATATAAATGTTGTAGCTGCACTAATGACTTTGAGAAGCTTGTCTTCGGTACCCAGGAAGTCAGTTGCCCAAAATGCAATTCTAAAAATGTAAAAAAGAAAATGTCAGTTTTTTCTGCCGCAGGTACTCAAAAACCTCTTGCCGGTACATCGTCAGGTTGCACATCCTGCACTAAAACCACTTGCAGTTCGTGCCATTAAAGAAGAAAATCCCAAGAGCTAACACTGTCTAAAAAGTGTCAGAAAGAATCTCCATTTTTCTTTAAATGATTTTGACAGTTTGACCCCAAAAACATACTCTTATGTATTCGGACAATTATAAAAAATCGGTTAACTGAATTTACGGTTCTATTCTGATAAATTAGTAAAAACTATATAAATCTTTATTTATTCAGGCTGCCGGAAGGGATTTTCTTTCAGAACATGGGAAAGTTTTAAAGGTCTTTCCTCAAACACAAATACTGCTACACCTCTCTCTTCCTTCTTCTCTCCACTGACTGTCCAAGTGCCTTTCCATGAAACAGTAATTGAAACAACAGAATCTTCTATCTCAACCCATGTCGGGGTAAACGTAAGTTCAGCACTGTCAAAAATTTTAATATCCGTAATTAGTTCCCTGTAACCATCTTTTGTAAAATTACTCTCGAGTGTTGCGCGATTATCATTAATATAAGCATCTATAACAATCTCAGCAAGTGTGAATGCTTCTTGTGTTATCTTTGAATCCTCAGAAACCGGCTTGACCTCCTTGCTTCCGCAAGATACAAGTAAGGTAATTAAAAGAAAAATTGCAAAATTTCTAAATATCAATATTTCTCGCCTCAAGTGCATGAGCAGTAATAAATTCCTTTCTGGGTTCAACCTTATCCCCCATTAGTGTTGTAAATATACCTTCTGCCGTTACAGAGTCTTGTATTGTAACCTGAAGGAGTGTCCTTTTATCAGTATCCATTGTCGTTTCCCAGAGCTGTTGGGGATTCATTTCTCCCAGACCCTTGTATCGTTGGATAGTTAGTCCTTTCTTAGCCGTTGAAAGTATGAGCTCAAGAAGCTCTTTGCTTGTTGTAACCTCCTTCAATTCTTCTTTTGTCTGTATTCTGTATGGTGGGTTTCCTAAATCCCTCACGATGCTGAAAAGATTTACAAGTTCTCTAAACTCAGGAGATGAGAGAAAGTTGGTATCCAGTTTAAGTTTATAGTTATGCCTTCTGATCTCAACTCCATATGTCTGATGTTCTTCATCAAGCTGAATCTCGCCTATATTCACTCCCTGGTATTTTTCTTTTATAATACTCAGTAATCCTTCAACTTTAATCCTGTCTTTCAATGTATCCCTGTTAACATCTGAAGAAAGTATAAAAAGCAGTAATTGCGGATCATTTCTTCTGCTTTTAAACCACTCTATTACTCTTTCAAATTTATATAACCTCTTAATATGAGTAATAAGTGACTTTCCCTTGATCATCTGACCCCCTATATGAATCTCGAGTTCATCTGATGCAAGCTCAAAAAGCATGCTCAGCATCTCTTTCTCATTCTGTATATATTTCTCTGTCCGGCCTTTCTTTACTTTAAAAAGTGGCGGCTGGGCAATGTAAAGATAGCCCTTCTCTATTAGCTGTGGCATCTGTCTGTAAAAAAAAGTCAGCAGTAAAGTCCTTATATGTGCACCATCAACATCAGCGTCCGTCATGAGTATAATTTTGTAATATCTTACCTTCGTTATATCAAAATCATCAGGCCCTATGCCTGTGCCTAAGGCCGTAATAAGCACCTTTATCTCTTCCGAGCCCAGCATTTTGTCAAACCTTGCTTTCTCGACATTAAGTATCTTGCCCCTGAGGGGGAGTATAGCCTGTATACGCCTGTCACGACCCTGTTTTGCAGAACCACCTGCAGAATCACCTTCAACAATGAACAGTTCGCTTAAAGCAGGATCTTTCTCTGAACAATCTGCGAGTTTCCCTGGCAGTCCGGTATCCTCAAACGCCCCTTTTCTTCTTGTAAGTTCCCTCGCCTTTCTTGCTGCATCCCTTGCTCTTGCTGCCTGAAGAGCTTTTTCAATAATTTTTCTTGCTACAGATGGGTTCTCTTCCAAATAAGTTCCAAGGCTATCATTAACTATTGATTCAACTAAGCCTTTTACCTCGCTGTTACCGAGCTTCATCTTTGTCTGGCCTTCAAATTGAGGTGAAAGAAGCTTAACGTTGATAATAGCAGTCAGCCCTTCCCTAATGTCCTCTCCTGATAATGATTCTTTGCCATTTTTCAGGAGACCTGATGAAATAGCATAACTGTTTACCGTCCTTGTAAGAGCTGACTTGAACCCGCTGAGATGAGTTCCCCCTTCCTTTGTATTAATATTATTGGCAAAGGTATAAATAGTTTCTGTATAACTGTCATTGTACTGAAGGGCAACTTCAACTATAACATCTTCTTTTTCTCCAGATATATAAACAGGCCGTGGATGAATGGTATTTTTGTTTTTATTGAGGTGCTCTACAAAAGATACAATTCCACCATTGTAATGGAATATCTGACTCTTTTCTGTCCTCTCATCTGAAAGACTTATCTTGAGGCCTTTGTTAAGAAATGCCAGCTCTCTCAGCCTTTGCGACAAGATATCATAACTTAAGTCTAAAATTTCGAATATCTCAGGATCAGGTTTAAATGTGACCTTAGTGCCCCGGCTTTTTGTCTTCCCAACAAGACTGAGTAAACCCGTCGGCTTCCCTCTCTCATAATGTTGTTGATAAACATTCCCATTCTGCTTTATCTCCACGTCAAGCCATTCCGAAAGCGCATTCACTACGGATACACCAACACCGTGCAAACCACCTGATATCTTATATGCCTTTGATTCGAATTTTCCGCCTGCATGTAACTCTGTAAGCGCAATCTCCGTAGCAGACCGCCCTTCAGGATCACCTGGATGAGGGCCCGTCGGTATCCCTCTTCCATCATCTATTACAGTACAGCTTCCATCTAGATGGATAATTACATCTATTTTCTTACAAAACCCTGACAGAGCCTCATCTACGCTATTATCAACTACTTCATATACCAGGTGGTGCAAACCCTCTATACCTGTAGAGCCTATGAACATCGCAGGTCTTTTCCTGACAGCGACCAGACCCTTGAGTATTTTTATATCTCCTGCAGTATACGACTCTTCCTCATTTTCGTTTTCTTCCATTTTCCCTCTCTACTATAAAAGCATTATTCTATGGATTTAAAGGAACTTTAACTAAAACATTTTCGTCACTTTTAAATCCTCATCGGCATGATAACGCATTTATAGTCTTCGTTCCCACTCTCTTTTACAAGTACCGGACTTAACGGGTCCTGAAGCTCGAGTACGACTTTCTCTTCTTTCATTGCTCCAAGAACATCAATAATATATTTTGCATTAAACCCGAGAGATAGTTTATCCCCTTTATATTCTATTGCTACTTCTTCCCTTGCCTCTCCAATATCCGGATTTGAGGATGAGACAACTAATTTATCTTCTTCAATATCAAACCTAACAGCACTGGCTCTTTCTCTGGACATTACTGACACCCTGCGTAATACCTTCGCAAACGTATTCCTTCCTATGAACATTTTCTTCTCATTTGTCCGTGGGATAACATTCTCATAGCTAGGGTATGTCCCCTCAATAAGCCTTGTCAGAAACTGCACATTATTTACACTAAAAAGCATGTGTTTTTCTCCAATCAATATCTTGACTTTATCTGTTTCCGCTTCTACCCCTTCTACTGAGTTTGACGGTCGTACACCGAGGAATCGCCTCAACTCAGACACAGCTTTTCTGGGAACTATTATCTTTTTTCCTTCCTTTACCTCTGCATCCATGTATCTATCTATTATTGCAAGCCTGTGACCGTCTGTTCCTACAATGGTAAGCGATTTATCATTTGGTTTTGTGTGAAACAGAAGGCCGTTTAGAGTATATCTTGTATCGCTTTCTCCAGCAGAATAGATTGTCTTTTCTATCATCTCCATCAGTATCATGGCTTCAATATTCATCTCTTCAACATCTCCCATTCCCGGCCAAGCCGGAAATTCATTTGATGGAAGACATGCAAGCTTGAAGGAACTGGTACCTGCTTTTACCTTAAGCCATTGCTCATCAACTGATTCAAATGATAAATCCCCCTCCATTTCCCTGACTATTTCAAAAAGTTTCCTGGCAGGGATGCATATCTTTCCTTCTTTCTCAACCTTTACATCTATCGGTTCTTTCAATGCGGTTTCGATGTCAGTGGCAATTATATATGAACCATTTTTGTTTGCATCAAGAAGAAAGTGGCTCAATATCGGCATTGTGTTTCTCTTCTCTGCTATATTTTGAATGTTTGACAGCTTCTCCTGCATTTCATCCCTTGATACTTTTATCTTCATAATCCCTCCCGCTCTCTGCGAATCACCTAATATTTGTAGGCATACTTTATACTTTTATTTTTCGTAAAAGGTGTTCTACTGTCCTGTTAAATGACTCATCTTTTGTTCTCTTGTCTTCAATTTGCTTAAAAGCGTATATAACGGTTGCGTGGTCTTTACCACCAAAATTTTTTCCAATATCACTAAGAGACATTGAAGTCAGTTGTTTGCTTATATACATTGCTATCTGCCTTGGTAAAGCAACTTCTTTAGTTCTCTTCTTTGCTTTTATATCAGAAAGTTTAAGAGTGAAATGTTCACAAACTATCCTTTGTATCTTATCTATTGTAACAGGCTTTTCGTCTTCCTCTATAATATCTCTCAAAATATTTTTTGCCATCTCTATATCTATCATTCTGCCAGTCAACGAAGCCTGGGCACCTAATCGGATAAGGCATCCTTCTAATTCTCTGATATTCGATTTTACTTTTGATGCAAGGTAGTAAGCAACATCATCTGAGATGTTTATCTTTTCCATTTCGGCTTTTTTGAGTAATATAGCCATTTTTGTTTCTAATTCAGGTGGTTGAATATCTGCAATCAGACCCATACTAAATCTTGATCTGAGTCTGTCTGTAACAGCACCTATTTCCTTAGGTGGTCTGTCGCTTGAAATCACTATCTGTCTCTGTTTTTCATAAAGTGCATTAAATGTATGGAAAAATTCCTCTTGTGTCTGTGTCTTATTTGCTATGAAGTGTATATCGTCAAGAAGTAAGAGATCAACATTCCTGAACTTCTCCTTTAGTTCTCCCATTTTCTCGTGTCTTATCGATGACACAACCTCATTAGTAAACTGTTCTGCGGAGACAAATATGACTTTTGTTTCCATGCCCTTGTCAATCACAGCGTTTCCAATAGCATTTATCAAGTGTGTTTTACCAAGACCAACTCCTCCGTATACGAATAGTGGATTGTATGTTCTGCCTGGAGATTCTGCAACAGCCTTTGCAGCTGCCTGAGCAAACTGGTTGCTTGGTCCTATCACGAAATTCTCAAATGTATATTTAGGATTAAGATATATACCCTTGTTCGCAAGTTTCTGTCTCCTATTTTCTAGCCTCATGTCTATCTTCTTAACAATAGGGTCTGTTTTCTCTACCATTCTATAACGCACAGTTATAGGACCTTCTATAACGCTTTCTATCGCTTCTGCTACTACTTCTGGATAATTGTCTTCAATCCAATCTTTAAAAAACTTATTAGGAATATCTATAGTTGCCTGCTGTTCTTTAAGCTGAAAGAGTTTAATAGGTTTAAACCACAACTCAAATACACTAAGACCTACTTTCTCCTCAATCTTGCAGAGACTTTTTTTCCATATGTCTTCTACGGTCATATAAATTCACCATTTAATTAACAATTTACTAACAAATGTTAGTAACCTTAAGGAAGGTGTAAACATTATATCCAATACCATGTGTTAAGACAAGATAATCTGTTAGTATTTTTTTTATTATGTTAACAACAGAACCAAAAACATAATTCTTTTAGTTTTTTAACCTTTTGCTACATTTCTTACTAACATCAAAAACTGGTATTTATTACTATCTAAACCCCAGTTTCAACTTATTAACACTTCCTACTACAACTTCTACTAAAGAATAAATATTATATTATAGTAATAGTAAACAACAAAACTTTTTATCTTTTCTTCAAACAAGCTTTCATAAAAACATCTATATCGCCGTTAATTACAGCATCAACATCCCCTTTTTCAACACCCGTCCTATGATCTTTCACAACTCTATATGGTTGAAGAATATAAGACCTTATTTGGTTTCCCCACGCAATACCTTT
>Ga0154657_1064_pt8 | contig 9789 bp, 9 predicted proteins | sample Rifle2008BG13ft_FD_116086 | JGI IMG/M metagenome (GOLD analysis project Ga0154657, IMG submission 116086) | Nitrospirae bacterium RBG_13_39_12 | reverse complement strand
AGACTTCAGACCGAATGTGGCTTCGATACTTAACATATCACCTGACCACCTTGACAGGTATCACTCTTTCGAAGACTACGGGGCTGCAAAGGCAAGGATATTTGAAAACCAGATTGAAGGTGATTTTTTAGTATTGAATCGGGATGACCCCGATACAATGAAAGTCTCAGATATGAAGTTGAACTCGAGAAACAGGAGACCGAATGTATTTTATTTCAGCAGAAAAGAAGAGGTAAAAGGCGTTTATTTTAAAAATAAAATTATTTATTGCAATATCCCTCATCTGTTGTCTGCCGACATAAGGCAATCAAGGCGCCATTTCCCATTAATAAATGCAGAGGATATAAAGATAAAAGGTGTTCATAACCTGGAGAATGCCATGGCTGCTTCAGCCATGGCGCTCCTTGCAGGCTGCAGAATGGATGCAGTTATAGAGTCCCTGAAAAAATTTCCCGGCCTTGAGCACAGACTTGAATTTGTCAGAGAGATAGCCGGAGTCAGATATTTTAACGATTCGAAGGGGACTAATGTTGGTGCTGTAATCAAATCGCTTGAAAGCTTCCCGGGGCAGATTATACTGATCGCAGGAGGCAGGGACAAGGCAGGAGATTTCTCATTATTGAGGCATTTAGTAAAAGAAAAAGTTAAGGCTATTGTTTTGATAGGGGAAGCAAGTGAAAAGATAAAGAACGCACTCGGTGACATTACTGAAACAGCGATGGCCGGAGATTTAAGAGACTCTTTAAATATATCACGCAATATAGCTGAAAATGGCGATGTAGTTTTGCTTTCACCAGCATGCGCCAGTTTTGACATGTTTAAAAATTATGAGGACAGAGGAAGGCAGTTTAAGAAGATAGTAACGGAGATGGGTAATGGGTAAATATGACAAGTGGCTTCTGCTTGGCGCAGTTCTCCTGGTGGGGTTCGGTTCACTCATGATATATAGCTGTACTTCTGTTGTTACGCCGATACTTGCAAAAAAAGGCATTACGGAATTTTATTATTTTAAAAGGCATATATTCACAATTTTTATAGGATTCAGTTTTATGTTTTTAGCCTATAAACTGAAACCTTCTTTTATTAAAAAAATAGCCTTACCCCTTCTGGTTTTTTCTTTTGTATTATTAGTGCTCGTTTTTCTGCCCAGTATAGGTGTTTCAGCGGGAGGCGCCAAGAGATGGATAAGACTATGGCCTTCAACATTTCAACCGTCAGAATTTGTGAAGCTTTCAATGGTCATATTCCTTGCAAAATATATGTCAATGCCCGAATACAGGACGGATAGTTTCATCTCTTTTATAAAACCTGTCCTGATCATGTTAGTATTCCAGGTAGCAATTCTTAAACAGCCCGACTTTGGAGCAGCTATGAGTCTGGCATTCCTCACATTCGCAATGCTTTTTCTATCCGGGTCAAAGATCAGATACATCGCATCACTTTCAGTGTTTGCAATACCGGTAATAATCAAACTCCTTATGGAACCATATCGCCTCAGGAGACTAACATCATTTCTTGACCCATGGGAGGATGCCCGCGGTGGCGGATTTCAGCTGGTGCAGTCTTTTATCGCACTTGGCAGTGGCGGCATAACAGGTATAGGTCTTGGAAGTTCCAAACAGAAATTATCTTACCTCCCTGAATCCCATACTGATTTCATATTTTCTATTATCGGTGAAGAGTTTGGATTTATAGGTTTGTCAGTTGTAATAGCACTTTTTGTGTTTTTGTTTATCAGAGGGATATCTATTGCAAACAGGGCAAAAGATGAGTTTGTCTATTACCTGGCAATAGGGCTTTCGCTGATGATATCCCTGCAAGCGCTTGTAAATTTTGCAGTTGCTACAGGCCTGATGCCCACAAAGGGTTTGCCCTTGCCGTTTATAAGTTACGGCGGGTCGGCTCTCCTTGTGAATATGATCGCTATCGGGACACTGCTCAGCATATCAAGAGGTGAGCAGATAAGTCCTGCTTTATATGATAAAGAAACAGTTAAGAGAAAAAGGGCCAGAAGAAATGTGTATTTTAACAAGAAAAATCAAAGCTGATGGGAAGCGGAACTCAGAGTATTTTTCATATGTTGTCTGTCATCGGAGTTCTGTTAACCATATTCTGTTGCCTGTTTTATGAAGGTGATGATAGCAGGTGGAGGGACAGGAGGACATCTCTTCCCGGGTCTGGCAGTTGCCGAGGAGCTCAAAAATAGAGATGAAACTATAGAGATGACATTCGTTGGAACGGAGCACGGAATAGAGGCAAGGGTAGTACCGAGGGAAGGATATTCAATAAGGTTTTTAAGGGCAGAGGGTTTGGTTGGTGTTTCTATTATTAAAAAGATAAAGGCAATAGTGAAGACACTTTTATCGTTTGCTGATTCTTTAAATATTATCAAGACGGTGAGACCCGATATTGTTATTGGTGTAGGGGGTTATGCATCAGGGGCGACTGTGCTTACTGCATTTCTTAATTCGATACCGACCATGATACTGGAACAGAATTCCATACCGGGCCTGACTAATAAAATTCTTGGGAAATTCGTAAGGACGATTTGCATAACTTATCAGGACAGTATCTCATTCTTTCCGAAAGGAAAGACTTTTCTAACGGGAACTCCGATCAGGATGAAAGTACTCAAAGGCAGCATAGAATCTGCCTACCGGCTTTTTTCAATGGATAGGGATTTGTTTACAGTATTTGTATTCGGAGGGAGTTCAGGTGCGAGAAGTATAAACACAGCGTTTGCTGATGCCCTTAATTATATGTATGACCTCAGGGATAAGATACAGTTTCTTCATCAGACAGGTGTGAAAGATTATGAAGTTGTCAGAGAGGCTTATAGAAAAGGAGGATTCAGGGGAACAGTCACCCCATTCATATATCAAATGGGTGAAGCATATGCTGTTGCTGATTTAGTAATCTCAAGAGCAGGAGCAACAACACTTGCAGAGTTGACAGCTTTGGGGAAGCCGGCAATATTAATCCCTTATCCATATGCTGCCGGGCACCACCAGGAATTGAATGCCAGGAAACTTTACGAAATGGGTGCTGCCAGAATGATACTCAACAGTGAACTTAAAGGAGAATCCCTTGCGTATAACATAAGAGATCTGTACATGAATGAGACGGCAAGGACAGAGATGCAAAAAAACAGCATGGCACTCGGAAGACCGGAAGCTGGTGCTAAAGTGGTTGATATAGTGATGAGCCTTGTAAAACAGTCATCCGCCTCAGGCGGAGTTGTTAATTACCGGGCAAAGGAGAGAAAAGGGTAGTGTTTGAGAGATACAGGGTTATACATTTTGTCGGAATAGGCGGTATCGGAATGTCAGGGATAGCTGAGTTGCTTCATAACCTCGGCTATAAGGTAACAGGTTCAGATTTAAGAGATTCAGAGACAATTGTAAAACTGAAAGAGTTGGGAATAAAGATATATATCGGCCATAAGGCAGAGAATATAGATGATGCCTATGTATTGGTCATATCCTCTGCGATTTCAGGTGATAATCCAGAGGTGAAGGAGGCGAGGAACAGGAAAATACCTGTGATACCTCGTGCAGAGATGCTTGCAGAGCTGGCAAGACTGAAATACGGGATTCTTGTTGCAGGCGCACATGGCAAGACGACAACTACATCCTTAATATCAACCACACTTGCCTGTGGCGGGTTTGATCCCACAGTTGTCATAGGCGGAAGGCTGAAAGCAACAGGCAGTAATGCAAGACTGGGTCAGGGAGAATTCCTTGTGGCAGAGGCTGATGAAAGTGACGGGTCTTTTCTTAAGCTTTCTCCGACAATTGCAGTTGTCACAAACATTGACAGGGAACATATGGATTTCTTCAAGACACTTGATTCATTAAAAGAGGCATTTTTAGCTTTTATAAATAAAATTCCATTCTATGGAGTGTCAATAATTTGTATTGAGAATGAACACCTTCGGGGGCTTCTGCCATTTATTCACAGAAGATACGTCACATACGGTCTGAATGATGAGGCAGAGCTTTATGCAAAGAATATCATGAAAGATTTTATGTCTGTACGCTTTGAAGTGGTTTATAAAGGGGAAAGCATTGGTGATTTCGATGTCCCTGTCCCCGGCGTACATAATGTCCTTAACTGCCTGGCTGCAATAGGTGTGGCATTAATTCTGAAAATGGATGTGTCGATAATTAAAGATGCGCTGAAAGGGTTCAGCGGGATACAGAGACGGTTCGAGTTCAAGGGAGAGGTGAACGATATAAAGGTCTATGATGATTATGGGCACCACCCTGCGGAGATAAAGGCAACGCTCAAAGCGGCAAAGGAAGGACTGATAATAAAAAATCAGAAAGCAGGAAACAGGAGTCAGAAATGTGGGAAATTGGTTGTTCTTTTCCAGCCTCACAGGTATTCAAGAACAAAAGACCTGATGGATGATTTTTCAGGTTCCTTTAATGATGCTGATTCACTTGTTCTTCTTGATATTTATTCTGCAGGGGAAAAACCTGTTGAAGGCGTAAGCTCAGCAGACCTGATCGAGAAGATAAAAAAGACAGGTAATAACAACGCTTTTTACGTGAGGGATAGAGAGGATGCAGTATCACATATAATCTCGCATATGCATAGAGGCGATATGCTGCTGACCCTCGGAGCAGGTGATGTATGGAAAGCAGGCGATGAGATACTTAAAAGGTTAAAAACCGAGGGAGCAGGATGAACAACCAGGTTAAAGATGGAAAAACCAGGGAGATATTTTCCGAAAGCCTCTTTAAAGGTGAAGTAAGATTCATGGAACAGATGAGTTTGCATACATCACTGAGGATAGGAGGACCTGCAGATGTATTTGCTGTACCTGAAGACATTCTTTCGCTCAGAAACATGCATGCCAGCCTGAAAAGGAATCAAATACCGTGTTTGCCTCTGGGCGGCGGAACGAACATTTTAGTGAGAGACGGAGGGATAGAAGGGGTTGTCATATCTTTCAAGTCTTTTAAAAAGATTGAAATCCTGAGTGAAGACGATAATTATGTGAATTTATCTGTTGAAGCAGGGACTCCTCTGCAGAGACTCGTTAGATTTTCTGCTGAAAACGGCTTTGCAGGAATAGAAGGTCTTGCAGGGATACCCGGCTCATTCGGTGGAGCTGTCTGTGGCAATGCAGGTGCATTCGGCTATGAAATAAAAGATGTCCTCGTCTCGCTGGCGATATTGGATTATGAAAGTAATATCAAGAACTATAAGGCAGAAGGAATAGATTTCGGATACAGGAAGTCAGGAATTTTACCTGGTGAAATTCTAATCAGTGCTGAAATAACACTTAAGAAGGATAGAAAGGACAATGTTCTTGCAAGAATTGAGGGTTTTTTGAGCAAGAAGCGCGAGAAGCAGCCTGTATGGGAACCATCTGCCGGCTGTGTGTTTAAAAACCCTCCGGGATTATCCGCAGGGAAGCTGATAGATGAAGCGGGGTGCAAAGGAATGAGAATCGACGGGGTAGAGGTCAGCAGCATACATGCTAATTTCTTTGTAAATAAAGGAAAGGCAACTGCCTTTGATTTTATAAGGCTTATGGAAGAAGTTGCACATAAGGTCAGGGAGAAGTTCGGTATTTTGCTTGAGCCGGAGATAAGAATAGTCGGGAGAGAGAGTGTTAACTGACAAACGCGTAGGTGTTTTAATGGGCGGGACATCAGCCGAGAGAGAAATATCTCTGAAAAGCGGAGCTGCAATTTATAGCGCTTTAAAAGGGTTAGGGTATAATGCAGTGGATATAGATGCCGGCCCTGATGTTTGCATTGCACTGAGCAGGGAAAAGATAGAGATAGCATTTCTTGCACTCCATGGAGGACATGGAGAAAATGGCTCTGTACAGGGCATGCTCGAAGTTCTCGGGATACCATATACAGGGTCAGGGGTGCTTGCATCTGCCCTTGCGATGGACAAGGAAGCCTCAAAAAAGGTATTTGTCTATCATAACATCCCTGTACCACCGTTCATAATCCTGAATCGCCAATCATCCTCCCCGTCTCCGTTCCCGTCTTTTAACTTGCCCTGGGTTGTGAAGCCTGCAACTGAGGGGTCAAGTGTAGGGGTCAGCATTGTGAGGGATAAAGCAAAGTTTGAAGAGGCATTAGAGAAAGCCTTTTCATACAGTTCAAGGGTAATCCTGGAGAAATATATCGGGGGTAAAGAGGTTCATATAGGGATACTGAATGACAGGGTATTGGGTGGAGTTGAAGTAAGGCCATCTCTTGAATTTTACAATTACAAGGCAAAATATACTCCTGGTCTTACAGAGTACATACTCCCGCCGGAAATAAACAAGGGAGCTTATGAAAAGGCAAAGGAAGCTGCTTTTTCTGCTCATGTTGCCTTGGGTTGTAAAGGTGCCACCAGGATGGATTTGAGAATTGATACAGAAGATAATCCCTATGTGCTGGAAGTTAACACTATTCCAGGCATGACTGAGACGAGCCTGCTTCCAAAAATAGCAAGTCTTGCGGGTTTTGACTTTCCCTCATTAATAGAAGAGATAATCAGAGGTGCTGTCAATGAAGGCCAATAGATTCAAGAAAGCCGGCAGAAAGATAAACATATTGAAGAAGTTTAAAAAGATTGCTGTTTTTGCGTTCATCTTTTTAAACATAATGGTTATGTATATTTTTATTGATGCACATGCGATAAGCTCGATATTCCCGTTAAAACAAGTTGTATTTATTGGCAACACGCACCTGACAGATGATGAACTGAAAATTCTTGCGGGCATTAATCTGAATGAAAGTCTGATCGCTATTTCAAATAAACAGTTAAGCCAGAATCTGCTCAAATCCCCGTGGATTAAGTCTGTAAGTGTCAGAAAAGAACTTCCTGAGACACTCGCATTGACAATAGAGGAAGCAGCACCGTTTGCACTTCTTGATATGAACGGCCATCTTTTTCTGGTAGATGAAAGAGGCAAGCTTCTCGAAGAACTCGAAGGTGATTCGATACCTTTTCTGCCGGTTATCACCGGGGATCCTTTTAAAGAGAGGGAGGGATTTTCAGAGGCTCTTAACCTTGCAAGGTTAATGAATGACAAGGGGTTTTCATCAGAAATGGATTGCATTGAAATAAATGTAAGAAAACCTCATGAATTGTCTGTGACGATGGACGGGACTGTTGTAAAAATAGGTTCCGGAAAATACGAAGAAAAACTTAAAAGGCTGGTTGAATTGGAAGAAGAGATAAAAGACAGGGAAATTTCTGTTGATTATATAGATTTAAGATTTGAAGACAAGGCAATTGTGAAACCTATAACCGGAGAAGAGGTAGTCAAGTGAAGAGAGGAAACATTATTGTTGGTCTTGATGTGGGTACTACAAAGATTTGCGCAGTAGTCGGTTCAATAATGGATGGTGATTTGGAAATACTCGGCGTAACTACATCTGCTTCATCAGGGCTGAGAAAGGGTGTAGTCGTAAACATAGAGTCAACAGTTGAATCAATAAAAAATGCTGTTAAAAACGCAGAAACTTTGACTGGCGTTGAGATAAGCACTGTGAACATCGGGATCGCAGGTGGTCATGTAAAAGGTTTTAACAGCTATGGTGCTGTAGGGATCAGGAGCAAAGAAGTAGGACAGGTGGATATAGAACGCGTAATAGATTCAGCAAAAGCTGTGTATGTGCCGCTTGACAGGGAAGTGCTCCACGTCATTCCTACAGGCTATACCCTTGATGGTCAGAATGGTATCAAAGACCCTATAGGAATGATGGGGGTAAGGCTTGAGGCAAAGGTTTATATAGTAACAGGGGCTGTTACATCGGTACAGAACCTGCTTAAATGCTGTGAAAAAGTCGGCCTTGAGGTTGTTGATATAGTTTTTGAACCCCTTGCATCAGCTGAGGCTATTCTAACAGAAGATGAAAAAGAACTCGGTGTTGCGATTATAGATATAGGCGGCGGCACGACAGACATCATTATTTATAAGGACGGCTGGTTAAGGCATACGTCTGTTCTTGCTGTTGGAGGAAACCATTTCACAAATGATGTTGCTGTTGGTCTGAGGGTGTCAGTGTCTGAGGCTGAAAGAATTAAAAAGAGCTTCGGGTTTGCAACAGCTGCTTTAGTGAACGACTCGGAAGAGATAGATATTGTTCAGGCAGGAACGGGCAGGAAGATATTACGCAGGTGCGTTTCAGAGATTATACAGCCGAGGACTGAGGAACTGCTGGAATTAATAAAAAGTGAACTCGTTTCCTGCTCGGGTTACGATCTGGCATCAACGGGTGTTGTCCTCACAGGCGGCGGTTCGCTGCTCAAGGGACTTGACAGGATGGCAGAAGCGATATTAGGACTCCCCGCAAGGATAGGCTTTCCCAAAGGTGTAAAAGGTTGCAGCGATATTATAAATAATCCAATGTACGCCACGGGGCTGGGCCTTGTGCTTTACGGTTTAGAAACAGAATCAAACAGGGTATTTTACTCTGATGCTTTTACAGGGATATTTGGAAAGATGAAGGATTGGGTAAAAGGAATTTTTAGATAAAAAAAGGAGGGACATATGATGTTTGAGATTCAGGAAATCAGGGGACAGAAGGCGAAGATAAAGGTTGTTGGTGTCGGAGGTGCAGGAGGCAATGCTGTCAATAATATGATAGCATCGAACCTCCATGGAGTTGAATTTATAGCTGTTAACACAGATATGCAGGCACTCGAGACCTCTTTAGCGACTGTTAAAGTGCAGATCGGCGATAACCTTACGAGAGGACTGGGAGCAGGTTCTGATCCCCAGATAGGGAAGAACGCAGCGCTGGAGGACCGGTCGGCAATTGCTGAAAACCTGGAAGGCTCTGACATGGTTTTTATAACAGCCGGCATGGGCGGCGGTACCGGCACAGGTGCCGGGCCTGTAATTGCAGGTATTGCCAAGGAACTCGGTGCAATTACGGTTGCGGTTATTACCAAGCCGTTTTTCTATGAAGGAAAGATTAGATGGATGAATGCAGAGCAGGGTATAAAAGAACTCCGGAAAAATGTGGACACTATTATTGTGATCCCGAATGACAGGATAGGTCTGGTTGTTGAGAAGGGAACACCTCTGCTTAAGTCGTTTGCAATAGCCAATGATGTTTTAAAGCAGGCAGTTCAGGGAATATCTGACATAATCCTGATTCCCGGTCTGATTAACGTTGACTTTGCCGATGTCAGGACGATTATAGAAGATAAGGGCCGCGGAGTTATGGGAATCGGGTCAGGAAAGGGTGAAGGCGGAGCGATCGAAGCTGCTAAAAAGGCAGTATCGAACCCGCTGCTTGAGGAATCCTCGATTGAAGGTGCAAAAGGGATTCTTATAAATATAACCGGCGGCTTTGAACTTTCATTGAACGACGTTCAGGATGCAGCTTCCTTCATATATGACTCTGCTCATGAAGAGGTGCACCTCATTTTCGGTGCTGTTATAGATCCTGAGATCGGCAATGAGGTAAGAGTAACTTTAATCGCAACTGGTTTTGGTGATCAGAAAGAGAAAGTAGAACTGCCGCAGATAAAGAAGTGGGCTCCTGTTAAGCAGCCTGTCAGTTTTAAAGGTTCGGATAGAATTTTGTCAAAGAATCTGGCAAATGATTACGGTATGAAAGGGGTGTCTACAGACATTATGTCGTATGAAGACCATATTGATATGCCTGCGTTTTTAAGGAAGGCGCCCCAGAAAGAAATTTAATCTTCCCCCCACAGAGGGGCTTCCCCCCCTGGAAGCCCCTCTCCCCCCCTTAGTTTTTAAATTATCATTAAACCGAAGAATGAAGTCTAACTTCATTCTTCGGTTTAATG
>Ga0154657_1155_pt3 | contig 9797 bp, 13 predicted proteins | sample Rifle2008BG13ft_FD_116086 | JGI IMG/M metagenome (GOLD analysis project Ga0154657, IMG submission 116086) | Nitrospirae bacterium RBG_13_39_12 | reverse complement strand
TCCTGTGGTAAGATATGATACAGAACACGGATTTGCACATCGTGATCTTTTAGACAAAAACGGCAACAAACAAAAGACACCAATGTTTACAAAGGATTACAATGAAGCCTTGACTTTTGCTGAGTATGATATTAGATCGAATTGGAAGATTTATAAACGATCCTTCTTAGGAGGTATTTAGAAATGAAGATACAGGATGAAGATTTTTATAACAGAAATGCTGAATTAAGCGTGGAGTTTAGCAAATATGTTTTAGAGCATCCTGAGATTGATGAACTTTTGTCAGGGAAAAAGGTGGTAATCTTTTTACCTGAATTTGATCCTGAACTAAGGGATTTCAATATGAAGATGGCAACTGAAATTGAAGCTGAAGGTGGGAAAGTGCTTTATGTGAAAGTAAAACAGTTATCTCCAAAGATTACCTCAAGATTGGTTGGCGTTGAGGTTGCTGCCAAATAAATATAAGTTTTTCTATATTTTCCTCTCTTTGTATTATTTATATTAAAAATCATTAGATATACAATAACAAAAATAAAATGAAAATATTACTTATAGCAGGGGCTCGGCCCAATTTCATGAAGATTGCTCCTCTTGTGCACGAACTGAAAGCGCGGAGCAAAACGCAGGGAGCGTGGCGCAAAAAATTGGGTTTAAAGAGCCGTGAGTTGGAATATAAGATTGTTCATACCGGGCAGCACTACGATTATGAAATGTCAAAGGTTTTCTTTGAAGAACTCGATATACCGGAGCCGGATTTTTTCCTTGGCGCAGGTTCCGGTACCCATGCAGTGCAGACTGCGAAAATAATGACAGTGTTTGAAAGGGTCTGTTTGCAGGAAAAACCGGATGTTGTTGTAGTAGTAGGAGACGTGAATTCTACACTTGCATGTTCTGTGACTGCGAAGAAACTAAACATAAAAGTTGCTCATGTCGAGGCAGGTCTCAGGAGCTTTGATATGACAATGCCCGAAGAGATAAACAGGATTGTTACGGATTCAGTTTCTGATTACCTGTTTGTATCAGAAAAGAGCGGAATTGATAATTTAAAGAGAGAAGGCAAAAACAGGAAACAGATATTTTTTGCAGGGAATATAATGATAGACACATTGTATTACGGACTAAAGAAAATAGAAAATAAGAAATTAAGAAAATCTGAAATTGAGAAAAAGATACTGAGTCCTGAACTCCATGCTCCAGGCACTATGCGCCATGCTGATAGTTATGCGGTTGTTACACTGCACCGGCCGTCGAATGTGGATGATAAGGATAAATTGGAAGACATACTTCTTGCTCTGAAGAAAATATCAGAGGATATGGATATTTATTTCCCGGTACACCCGAGGACAGAGAAGAACATAAATGATTTCAAACTGAATTATTTACTGGAAGGTTCCAGTATTAAGGTAACTCCTCCTCTGTCTTATCTTGAATTTCTGTCCTTGTGGAGAGATGCTGCACTGGTACTGACTGACAGCGGCGGGATACAGGAGGAGACGACAGTGCTTGGCATACCATGTTTTACAATACGGGAGAATACAGAAAGACCGGTTACAATTAAAAAAGGAACAAATGTCCTCGTCGGCACAAACGGTAAAGGGATTCTGAAAGCGTATAAGAGGTTTAAAAAAGGCAGAATAAAGAAAGGAAGAGTGCCGAAATACTGGGACGGGAAAACGGCACAGAGAATAGTAAAAATTTTAATAGCACATAAATAAGTAAAACGTCAAAAGTAAAAAGTAGACAGTAGGCACCAAGAACAGTAAGCAGTAAGAGGTAGGGAGTAAGCACACTCTCAAAAAAACCTAAAAAGTAAGCAGTACGCAGTATGCACAATAAGAAAATAAGAAGATAAGAAGTAAAGAAGTAAGCACTAGGGAGTAGGCACACCAAAAAACAGGTAGAGGTAGAGTTTAAACTACAAGTAAATACTAAATACGACAAATAAAGTAAGAAATAAGAAGTCAAAAATCAGAAGTAAGAAGGCAGAAGGCAGAGTTAAAAGACAACATAAAAATTGGAATCGGGTAGAGGATTTAGAGGTATATCGTGATATTTTAGTGTATAATTTATAAAAAAGGAGTTACAGAATTGAAGACACTAGAAGAAATAATAAAGATTATTGAATTAAATAAAGATGAGCTCAGGAGAAAATATGCGGTAAAAGAGATAGGTGTTTTTGGTTCTTTCGTGAGGGAAGAACAAAAAATATTTAGTGATGTAGATATATTAATTGAACCTGAAAAGCCTATTGGATTATTTGAATTTGTAGGACTAAAGAATTACTTATCTGACCTGCTTGAGATTAAAGTAGATCTTGTTATGAAAAGAGCTTTGAAACCGAGGATAGGCAAAAGAATTTTAAAAGAAGTAGTCTATGTATGAGCATAAAGATATTGTAGATTTTTTAGAAGATGCATTAGGTGCTATGGAAAAGACAGAACAATTCGTTGCCGGCATGTCTTATGAAGATTTTATAAAAGATGATAAAACAGTTTTTGCAGTAATAAGAGCTTTGGAAATAGTAGGAGAAGCTATAAAACATATACCTCAAAACTTTCGCAAGGATTTTCCCAATATTCCATGGCGTGATATCTCAGGTATGAGGGACGTATTGATCCATGATTACTTTGGTGTTGACCTCGTAACAGTCTGGGAAACCATAAAAACAAATCTACCCAAAACAAAGCCTTTGTTAAATGATATTTTGAAAAAAATAAAGAAAGAATAAACCTGTATCAAATTGATAATGAGCCTTCGATTAAGTTTAATTGACCTGCAACCTAATACCCAAAACCAACGACATAACCCAATAAAAGTCAGAAGTAAGAAGCAAGAAAAAAAGTAAGCACTAAGGAGTAGGGAGTAAGCAGCCAACAACAGTAAGCACTATGCACTAAGCAGTAAGCACCTTAAAAAAAGTAAGAACTAGACAGTAAGGACATTAAAAAAGGATGAAGGGTGAATCGGGGAAACGGGGATTAACTAAGAAACTAAGAAGTAAAAAAAGTAAGCACTAGGAAGTAGGGAGTAAGCAGCCCAAAAAATAGGCACAGGTAAAGGTAGAGGTAGAGGTAGAGGTAGAGTTTAAACTATAAGTAAATACTAAACACAATAAATAAAGTAAGAAATGAGAAGTCAAAATAAAAAAGTAAGAAGTAAGAATAATATGTCAATAACTCAGGTCTCAATAATCAATTCTATTAAAAATCTTCTTGCCCTGGATTCTTCTGTAACTGACAAGGGGCAGGAGAACATCCATATAGAAAATGTTCGGGCTTTTCTTAAAGATTTATCTGCTGTTCCTGACCTTAAGAAATTTTATCAGGAACATTTATTAGGCCCTTATGTTTATCATAACCTGAAGAAACTGCAGGGGAATGAAAATATTTCCGATGAAGTACTTGCTCAATTTGAAAATGAGTATTACCTGACAGCAGTTTCCAATATTGAAAAACTCTACGCATCAGCAAATATCTTTCAGGCATTCAAAAAGGAAAATATTTTCGGCATACCTTTAAAAGGGGTAGCATTGATTGAGACACTATACAGAAATCCTGCAATCCGTCCGATGGCGGATATTGATATTCTTGTAAAGCCTGATGATTGTCAAAAAGTCAGACATGTGCTTGGCGGTTTAGGTTATCAGCTCTTTGAGTCATACAGGGGTTCCTATAATTTTATCAACAGTGAAAATAAGCCAGTGCTCGATTTGCATACCAGGTTCACAAGATACGAGATGTTGTTTAATATAGACTATTCGGAAATTTACAGACGCTTGCGTCAGATAAATTTTAATGACCAGATCAGGCTTAAAGTTTTCAGTCCCGAGCATCAGCTCATACATTTAGCCCTGCATTTAGCGCCCGGCCTTTATTCGGACTTGAACTTTTTAAACCTCTTCGACTTGTATCACATGCTTAAAAACAAAAAGATTTTAATGGACTGGGAATATGTAGGGGACTTTGCCATGAGGTCCGGTACATCTTCATACATATACGCACCGCTCTATATCTGCGAGAAAATATTTCGTGCAGGAGTGCCTGCGCAAGTTCTTATCAAACTTGGATCTGAATTATCCGGGAAAAGAATCAACTATTTAGAGAATCATTACCTTGCAGCAATTCTGGATAAAAATAACACTGGCACGAAGATTTTTCTTGAGAGACTGGTATGGGCTGAAGGATTTTTAAAAAAACTGAAATTAATTCGAACAGCTTTGTTTCCTGAACGCAGGGAGATAGCTGACCGCTTCAATATTCCAGAAAACTCTCCAAGACTCTACGGGCTCTATATGAGCCGGTTGTGGAAAATACTCAAGAAGGCAGAAGCTAGGAATAAGAAAGTACGCAGTAAGTAGTAGGCAGTAAGCACCAATAACAGTAAGCACACTAAAAAAGTTAGAAGTAAGAAGGCAGAATTAGGCAAAAGGCACACAGTAAGCAGCAAACAGCAGATATAGTTAGAGGTAAAAATGAAACATCAATCGTTAGAATGTTGCTTTTAGTTTTTGATTGTGAAAAAATACAGCAATGAAAGAGATGAAGATAAAAATATCTATAGAGGAAATCAGAGATAGAATAAAACCCATGTTTTACGATGAAGGGTTGCAGCTTGTTGTATTGTTTGGAACTGTTGCATCAGGAAGCATACATAAAAAAAGCGACATTGACCTCGCATTTTTATTTGATAAACCTGTTGACATCCTTGCACTTACAAACAGAGTGATCAGACTTCTTAAAGCTAACGATGTTGATGTGATTGACCTGAAGCGAGCGAGTCCGTTATTACAATTATCTGTAGCTAAGAATGGCAAGCTCATCTATGAAAAATACCAGGGAAATTTCAATGCATTTTGTTCTCTAGCATTCAGGAAGTATATTGATACAAGAAAATTACGGGATGCACAGGCAAAAGTAATCAGAAATTTTCTTGAAGTGAGGGGTATGGTATGAGCCCTGTAGAAGAAGGTATTATCAGAAAGAAACTCGCTGTAATAGTTGATAATCTTAATGCACTTGATCCAATAAGGGACTTGAAAAAAGATGAATACGTTAAAGATATATATAAAAGAAAAGCTACAGAAAGACTCTTGCAGGAATTAATCGAGGCAGCTATTGATATAAATACTCACATCATTGTTCGTACAGGCAATATAGTTCCGGATGATTATTATGAAAGCTTTATCAAGGCAGGTGAACTAAAAATAATTTCGACAGAACTTGCCGAAAAACTGGCACCATCCGCAGGCATGAGAAACAGACTTGTCCATGAATATGATGTTCTTGAACATTCGTTGGTTCTCGATGCGGTGAAGTTTACTGTAGATCTTTATCCCAGGTATATAAAAGAGATAGAAGATTATATATCAATACATTGAAAACATAATAAAATGTTGCATCAGTAGAAATGTTCTCTTTAGAGATAATCCTCAAAACCTCTTTTATTTCACAACTTCTTAAATTCTTAAGAATATTATGTTAAAGCGGCTCTTTGATATCTGTCTTTCTTCAATCGGGATTGTAGGTTCTTCTCCTTTATGGATAATTTTTGCTCTGGCAATCTGGCTGAATGACAGAGGTCCTGTGTTTTATTTGCAGGAAAGAGTGGGCAAAAACGGCAGGATATTTAAAGGGATAAAGTTCCGTTCGATGATAAAGGATGCGGAAAAGGATTCCGGACCGGTTCAGGCAATAGAAAATGATTCGAGGGTTACAAGAATTGGTAGGATATTGAGAGCCACTGCAATGGACGAACTTCCACAGCTTGTAAATATTTTAAAAGGTGATATGAGCTTTGTCGGACCAAGGGCATTGAGGCCGGAAGAAAAAGAAGTTCATGGCAATCCTGATGAGACAAGTATAGAAGATATCCCGGGATTCAAAGAGAGAATGACTGTAAGACCGGGGCTGACAGGTATTGCACAGGTTTATCTCCCGACAGATGCCCTTCGAAGTGAGAAGTTCAAGTATGATCTCCTCTATATCAAAAAACAATCCTTTTTCTTTGACCTCAAACTAATTTTTCTGTCCTTCTGGATTACATTCAGGGGGAAATGGGAAAGCAGGGAAAGAAAAATATAAGTAAGCAGCAGGCACCAAGAACAGTAAGCACACTCTCAAAAAGACTCAAAAAGTAAGCAGTATGCAGTAGGCAGAAAACAACAGGCAAAGGTAAAGAACAACAAACAAATTAAGAAGTAAGCACTAAGGAGTAGGCAGTAAAAAGCAAAAAACACAGGTAAAGGTAGAGGTAGAGGTCAAACTACAACAACAAAAATTAAAATCGAAAGTAAGAAGTTTAAATAAAGTAAGAAGTAAGAATGAAGAAGGCAGAAGTAAGAAATAAAAAAGTAAGCACTAAGCACCCGCACATGCAGTAGCGAGCAAGCAAAATAAACTGATAAATAAAAAGTCAGAAGTCAGAAGTTAGAAATAGCAAAGATGAAGGGCGAAACGGAGAAACGGAGAGCAGGTGAATCAGAGAACGGTGGATGAGTAAAAATTAGAGTTGGAAATAGAAATTAAAAAATAAGAAATAAGAAGATAAAAAATATCCCGTGTTATCTTATAATATTTACAGGAGAAAGATAGATGCTATATGAAGATATTTTCATAAGTCTAAATAAGAGAAAAGTAAGGTATCTTGTAGTTGGCGATATTGCTCTTATGCTTCACGGCGTGGTTAAACTGAATGCAGATCTTGATCTCATGGTCAACCTGGAAGATAATAACCTCGCAAGATTTATTTCAGCAATGAAGGGTCTCAGTTATAGACAACGAGTGCCGGTGAAACCTGAAGAATTCGTCGATCCCCTAAAACGTGAAACCTGGGAGAAAGAGAAAGGGGTGCGTGTTTTTAGCTTTTATGATTTAAAAAAACCAATGGGATTAGTTGATGTTTTTGTGGATGGACCAATTGAATATGAAAAATTAGAAAGAGACAGGATAAAGATAAAGACAGGGGGCATTACAATACCGGTTATTTCGAAGAAACATCTTATTCAGCTTAAGAAAATGTCAGGACGGCCTCAGGACATTGCTGATATTAAGGCACTGAAAGAGTTGATGAAGCTTGAAAAAAAAGGGATAAGCATTGAAAAGCACTAAACTGAACAATAGAGAGGCAACATCATTAGGGAACCAGTGTTTATATTGACTTTATTGTATTTCTTTTAAAATACTTACCCCTGCTGATGTCCCAATCCTTGTAGCGCCTGCCCTGAGCATATTAAGGACTTGTTTCAGTGTCCTTATCCCGCCGGCAGCCTTGATGCCTGCAGCATTTCCAACAATGCCTTTTATGAGTCTGACATCTTTTACACTTGCACCTCTCGGACCAAAACCAGTTGATGTCTTTATGAACTCGTAACCTGCTTCGAGGCATATCTCTACAATCTTCTTTTTCTCATCGTCTTCAAGGTAACAGGTCTCGATTATCGCCTTGTGAATGAGTCCTTTTGTTGCTTCTATCACATCAGAGATATCTTTTCTGACAGTTTCCAAGTCACCTGATTTCAAAGCTCCGATATTAATCACGATATCAAGCTCGTCAGCACCGAGTAGAGATGCATTAATAGCTTCATAGACCTTTACTTCTGTAAGGGTAGTTCCAAGAGGAAATCCTATTACTGTTGATACCCTTACGTCACTTGCCCTCAGAAATTCTTTTGCTGGTTTCACAAAACAGGGGTGTATGCATACAGAGTAAAAACCGAACTGCATGGCCTCTTTGCACAGCCTTTTTATTTCAGCATGGGTGGCATCAGGCTTCAATAAAGAGTGGTCTATTAATTTTGCTGTATCTTTTTTTTTCAATTACTTGGTGTTGTTAAAAAAGTTTTATTCGTTTTGGTCCCATATGGAAGGCCCTTTTGCTTTAACATTTGACACATAAGCATTTACTTCCTGTCTGTAAGCTTTGTGGAGAAGGTTTGTTACATTACCCGGAATATAAACACGGTCGTCAACCTTTGAGACAGGCATGACTTCAAGTGTAGTATTGGTAATGAATACCTCTTCTGCAGAGTAAAGATCTTCCCTGGTAAATTCTCCTTCTTTTACTTTTAACCCGTCTCTCATGGCAATTTCTACGACAATCCCTCTTGTTATCCCGTCAAGTATCCCGCAGTCAGCAGAAGGGGTGCAGAGCAAACCATCTCTATAAAAGAACAAATTGCTGATTGTACCTTCAGTGAGTTTCCCGCATGAATTAAGCATGACAGCCTCATATGCATCTCTTTTTTTTGCTTCGATCTTTGCAAGAATGTTATTGAGAAAATTCAGGGATTTAATCCGCGGGTTTATTGCCTCTTTCAGGTTTCTCCTGGTTTTCGGGATGATAATGCTTATACCATTTTCATAGAATGACCTTGGATATTCTTTCAGTCCCTGCACGATTATAACAGTAGTAGGCTCAGCACAGAGTTCCGGGTCAAGCCCGATAGTACCGTGACCTCTTGAAACGGTTAACCTTACATAAGCGTTCTTGAGGTTGTTTGCAATCAAGGTTTCAAAAATGGATATTTTTAAAGAATCCGTATCAAGGGGGATTGAAAGCCCAATCAAAGATGCTGAGCGATAGAGTCTTTTGATATGCTCATCGAGCATAAATACTACTCCGTCATAAACCCGCATGGTCTCATATATCCCGTCTCCGTATAGAAAACCGTGATCAAAAACAGAAACCACTGCTTCTTTTGCAGGTACGATCTTTCCGTTTAAATAAACTTGCATGATTTGTAATTATAACATCAGAGGAATCATTTGATTCAAAAAGGAAATAGAGACAGAAGAAAAAATATGAGCAGAAGGTATAAGAAAATGATTCTCACATTAGCTCAAATATAAAAAGTAAAATAGTTTAAAAATTTAATAAACTTCTTAATATATTAAGTTAATTTTAAATTTAATTATTGACAATCGATTATTATTTTTCTAAAATGTTACCTAATAATTTAAAGATATCTTAGAAAGATTTTATGTTTTTTTATCTCTCATATGTTTAAAACAGGAAGTATATTATCCTTAGAGGGTATAGAGCCAAGAGCGATTAAAAATAAATTTAAAAAATACACAAGGAGGTGAGAAGAGAAGCACTTTTTTAGTGTTTGGGGGGGGTAGTTTTATAAATAATTTTGATTATATAAAAAGGAGTTAATGATGTTTAAAAAAGTTGGATTTAAAGTATTGTTATTTACCATCCTGTTGTTATTACCGGTGATGGTTGTAACTGTATATGCAAATTCAACCTGCACAATGACAGGAACTTTATCAGCTATGCTGGACAGCCAGAATGGAACCGTAACTGCTATGTTTGTCGGGTATACTAATGGTGAACCAGTTATTATCGGGCCTACTACCTGGGCGAGCAGTGAAAGTGAATTCTCTGATTCAAGTGCAGAAGATATTGGAAATAAACTCTGTGGTAATAACCATACACTCAAAAGGGTAACAAAGTCCACAAATACTGGTAAGGAAGTAGTTGCCGAAGTTATTATTCAGAGCCAGAATGCACCAATACTCGTTGGAAGATAATTACTAATAGTAATAGGATATTTTTAGTTATACTAAAATAAGCCTCTGACTGTAAAAAACAGTTAGAGGCTTGCCTTTGAACTGGTTAAATCATCCAACCCTTGGTAAGTACTAAGTTAATATCTTTGTTAACGAATTAAGGATAACTATGGGTGTTCTGTCGTGAAATTTGTATATTTAAAAATCGGGAATTAAATTGTAAGACATGTTCATAAAAGGTGATCTGCGTAAAGATAAAAGGACATCATATGTTGCAACTATAAG
>Ga0154657_1029_pt3 | contig 9886 bp, 8 predicted proteins | sample Rifle2008BG13ft_FD_116086 | JGI IMG/M metagenome (GOLD analysis project Ga0154657, IMG submission 116086) | Nitrospirae bacterium RBG_13_39_12 | reverse complement strand
AAATACAGGGTAGTACAGCATTCCCATGTCAGATGGCAATTGCAGCGGCTATTGATAAGAATATACCCGGAGAAGTTTCACTCCTTGAAAGTGCAGTAAAGGCAGTAGCGGATGAGGCAAATGATATTGGAATAAACATGCCCTTAATCCCTGTTCTTGATATAAATCAAAATCCTGATAACCCCATTATTTGTACGAGGGCATTCTCTGACAGTCCTGAAGTTGTGGAATGGTTCGGCTTAGAATATATAAGAACTCTGGAAAGTTCAGGACTCCTGAGTTGTGCCAAGCATTTTCCAGGACATGGTGACACATCCGCAGATTCCCATATAAAGCTCCCGGTTATCAATAAATCATATGAAGATTTAATTAATCTGGATGCATTGCCGTTCAGGAAAGCTGTTAATAAAGGGGTCAGCTGTATCATGATGGGACATCTGAGGATTCCGGATGTTGATTCACAACCGGCAAGCTTATCGAAAATAATGGTAACTGATATATTGAGAAACAAGTTTGGATTTAATGGTCTTGTACTAACTGATGCCTTGAATATGGATGCATTAAAAGGGATTGAAAATATTCCTGCTGAATGTGTAAAAGCAGGTGTTGATATATTATTGCACCCTGCAGATCCTGATATGGCTGTTAAAGAACTTATGTCCGCTGTTAAATCGAATGTAATTACAGAAAAACATATAGACGATGCGATAAATCGTATATTAGAGACGAAGAAAAAGTTAAAAAACAAAGAACAACAATTTAATTATAAGACCCACGAAAAACTCTCATCGCTTATCAGTGAAATGTCTATTACTGCTGTAAGAAATATACCCGGAATATTGCCGATTTCTCAGAAGAACAATACCCAATTGATTTTTTCAGGAGATAATAAAATTTTCAGAGCATCATCTTTAAGAGAGTATTTCAAGAATGTCACAGTAATTGAAGATAGTATTAATTTAAAAAACAAAATTGCTATATTTGCCATATTCACCAGCGTTGCTGCATGGGTAGGGAGTTCAGGGATACCTGAGAATGAAGTAAATAAAATCAAAGAACTTATTGGAAAGTCCAGAAAATCTATTGTTATATCCTTTGGAAGTCCTTATGTCTTACGTTATTTCGGTGAAGCTGATGTGCTTGTTGCTGCTTACGAACCGACTGAAAAGGCACAATCTTATGTTATCAAGTGTTTGAGAGGTGAAATGGATTTTCGTGGCAGATTGCCTGTTAAATTAACGGTTTAATAAAAAGTTAAATCCTCTTTTCCTCTTTTGCGTTCCAGGGTGCAAACTTTATCAAAAGCAGAATGCCTGGAATTGCAACTAATGTGCAGAAGATAAAAAAGCCAACCCACCCGATATTTTTCGCAAGGTAGCCAGTCGGAGCAGAAGCAAGTACTCTTGGAACGCCAATAAGACTGCTCAGAAGTGCATATTGTGTAGCAGTGAATTTTTTGTTAGTGATACTTGCAATAAATGCTACGTAAGCTGCAGTGCCCATGCCACTGCTGAGATTCTCGAAGGCGATTACTCCAGCGAGGGCAGGAACATTGTGCCCGATTCTTGCCAGAAGGGCGAACCCTGCAGTGGATATTGCCTGGAGAAAACCGAAAACCCATAGAGAACGGTTAATTTTCAGACGAAGCATGAGTATTCCACCTATTAATCCACCGACAATAACTGCCCCTGTACCGAAAAATTTAACTATTGCACCAATTTCTGTCTTGGTAAAGCCAATATCGAGGTAAAAAGGTGTGGTCATTGCACTTGCCATAGAATCGCCGATTTTGTAAAGAAGGATAAATACGAGTATCAGGATAGCACCCTGTCGTGAGAAGTATTCTTTGAGGGGACCTGCTATAGCTTCTTTCATGCTTTTAGGTGTCCCAGCTGCAACAGTTGGTTCAGGCGTAAGCAGTGTGGTTAAAACCGCGGGTAGCATGCAAACTGCCATGATTAAGTAGACCATGGTAAATGACATGTGGTCAGACATAATAAGTCCGCCACCAGAAGCCAGAAGCATTCCAATGCGGTAACCGTTAACATAAAGAGATGACCCCAACCCTAATTCTTCATCGGAAAGGTCCTCCCTTCTGTAGGCGTCAACAACAATATCCTGTGATGCGCTAAAAAACGTCACAAGAAAAGCTGCAAAAGCAACCATCCAGATGTTTTTCCCAGGATTTGTGAACCCGAGTACCGCAATAGAAAAAATTAGAGCAATCTGGGCAATAAACAACCATCCTCTTCTCCTGCCAAGAAACGGGAGGGTAAATCTGTCCATAACAGGTGCCCAGAGAAATTTAACAGTGTAAGGCAGACCTACGAGTGACATAACTCCAATGACAGTCAAGTCCACTCCTTCTTCTTTCATCCATGCCTGTAAAACTGTTATTGTCAGTAGAAGAGGGAGACCGCATGCAAAGCCCATGACGAAGGCGACAAACATCCGTCGGCTGAGTATTACTTTAACTATATCCATATAATTATCCTGTTATCTTGCATCTAAGGTTTGTGACTTTTTGTCCTCAGGACAATAATTCCAGGTTTATCAGCTATATACTTCTTGAAATCTTCATCAACAACCTTTCTGTTTTTTGCAGCTGAGGAGGCATGCCTTAACAGGATATCTTTACCATGTTTTATAATAATTCCTGCGTGTGAAACGTCTAACCCCTTTAATGTTGAATATATCCCGATATAATCTCCTGTTCTGAGTTTACTTAAAACTGAATTATCAATTGCATCCGAAGGGATATAGCTGGTTTCCCGCTCCACGGGCTTAATCCCAGGTAAAAAATACGTTCTGTCCTCTTTTTTGTTCAACGTTTTTGTAACTCTTATAAATTTTTTACCACTGATTTTGCAGGTAACGTCTTCAACAAAATCAGGATTAAATGTTATCCAGTCAGTTAAAAAATGATTTCTTTCTTTAAAAGAGACCCTCCCTGATTTGTATCTAACTTTTTTTAAATTTGTTGTGAACTCAGAAAAAGAGGCTGATAATCGCATTGCCTCTATATAATCGATAAAGGTAAAGCAGTCAACTCCTTCCAGGTCAATTGTGAAAACTTCAGGTATGTTTACATCTCCTGTTAATGTTGATTCTCTATAATCCAGATTAATGAACTGTCCTGAAAGAAAGTCTATTCGTTTTGAGATGTTCTTGATTTCAGAAGCATTACGTAAGACACGATCAAGTGCTTCCTGAGTCCACTTGCCTAAAAGAATATCTGTTTTATACATTGTTTGTATTCAAATAAACTGTGACGTAGCATTATAACAGGGCAGACATGTCTCAAATATTTTACAAAACAATGATTTATTATAAATGGGTTTTAAATGCTTTACTGTAATTAAAAATGCAGTTTTTAAAAGGCTGCAAATGAGGTTAGCCAATATTTCAGGGTATTGCTGGTAAAGTATTTTCAACACACCTGCCCCGTTAGCAAAGGCAATTTTATTCAATATTAAGAGTTAATAAGTTCATCTGGCTTCTGTGCTATTATAATCAACAATGGATATTATAGATATACATACTCATGGCATAGGCGGTTACGATACAAGAACAACTGCCGGAGATCATATCCTCCGTATGGCTGAAATACACGGTTCATATGGAGTTTCTGCAATCATACCCACGATATACCCGGCTGCCATAAATGTAATGAAGGAGAACATGAAGGCAGTTAAAAATGCAATTGAGAAGCAAAAAACAGAACACAGAACTCAAAAGTCAAAATCTTCTGAAATTATCGGTGTTCATCTTGAAGGACCGTTCCTTAACCCTGCAAAATGCGGTGCTTTGAGTGCTGAGTCATTTATTGAACCTACAGAGTATAGTTTCAAAGAGCTTATCGAAGGTTTCGAAGACATGGTAAAAATAATAACTGTCTCCCCGGAAATTAAAGGAGCTGAAGGGCTTATAAAAAAGATGTCCGACATGGGTATCATAGTAAGCATGGGACATTCTAATGCAAAATATGCTGAAGCAGAAGCTGGGTTTAATGCAGGGGCAAGGGGGGTGACTCACATCTTTAATGCAATGAGCGGCTTTCATCACAGGGAGCCCGGACTTGCAGGGTTCGGACTTTTAAATCAGAACATTTATATTGAAGTTATTGCAGACCCCTATCATCTGCATTTAAAAACAGTCGAATTGATATTCAGAACAAAAAACCATGACAGAATAATAATAGTATCAGATACGGTAAAACAGGCTGGCACATCTTCGTATAATCAAGCCATCACTGGTTCAGGCGGCAGACTTTCAGGCGGGTGCATGCCGGTTACTGAATCTTCAAAAAGGCTTATCGAGATGGGGTATGACAAAAATACCGTGCTGAATTGCATAACTAAAAACCCAGTAAGGTATTTATCGGGGAAGTAAAGACAGGAAAACGATGCCAGGAGTTTTCCCCTGGCATCGTTCCTTGATATTGTTACGTGTCTAATATATAAGAAACAAGTCAAGCCCTGTCTAGCGAAACAGGGGTCTTTTCAAAGCGCCGGGAGTTCTGGTTTCAAAAAGCCCGGAGTTGGTTTGCACCCCTGTATCCTGCATCCATTTATTGTTCACACTTTTTGACTTCACTTCTTCCTCGTTCTTTCCAACCTCCGTATTTACTTTAGGTTTATCTTCTTTTTGAATCCAGTTCGTGTTGGTCTTCTGGTTTAGAGGACGTGATTTGTTTGATTGAGCAGCTTTTTGTTGTTTTTTCTCAATAAAGGGTTCAATGGGTTTACTCTGCATTTTGTTAGATTTAATTTCCGGCTTTTGTACCTTTATGCTGGATTGCATCTGCACTTTGGGTAAAGGTTTATTTTCTGTGACCTGCGGTTGTCCTGAAGGAAATAATTCTTTTTCTCTTTTTAACATTGTCTTTGAATTCTTTGTTTCATTAAATATTCTGACCGGCATTATCTTTTGTGCTGTTTCGGTCTTCATTACAGGAGCCTTCTTTTCTTTTACCAGTAAACGCTCCTTTTTTAATTCTTTAATCTTTACATCACTTATTTTCTGAGGGGGCAGATGCGTTTTTGGAATCTCTTTGGTGATTGTCAGGTATGATGATTTCTCAGGTTTAATCTGAGGCCTGCCGATATTTATCCTGTTTGCAAGGAACGGGTTTACCTTAGATGTTTCATAAATATACTTATCTTTGACAAAAGAATATGGACTTACTGCCGTAACAGAGTTGTGAACATGAGCGTTCTTGTAATGTCCTTTAACAACTATTTTATTGACATTGATATTTATTATATTCACGCTGCCTGGCCCGTAATAACCGTAACCGTAATATGTATCTCCCGGTGCAAGAGGAAGCCATGCGACGCATGCGGGTGTATGAACCCAGCCTACAAAACCGGGACCCCAGTAGACAGAACCTCTTAAGGGCGGTACCCAGACCCATCCTATGGATATGATATGTGTCCACCTACCATAGTGATAAGGAACCCATCCCCAAGGCTCATATGAAACCCAAACATAGTCACCGCCTATCCAAGACCATCTTCCTACCCTGTATGGAGCCCATCCGGTGGAAATGATAACTGTTGGTGTCCAGACATAACCATAGTCACTTGTGTAAACCCATCTGCCGTTTTCATCAAAGTCATAGGCGTAAGTATCAAGCTCTTCAGGGAGATATCTCTGGCTATATCTTTCATCGTTTAATCTTCTGTCTCTTTCTGTGTTCCATCTTTCCCATTTATCAGAAGGACCCAGTGGAGAGAGTTCAGCAAAGAGATCTTCTCCGATAGACAGGGTTTTGCCAGCGCTAACCCTTGTCTCACCGTTTCTGCTGTCTGAATACACTGCACCCGTGATTACCGAGACTTTAGTGTAACCGTCATCATTTACGTCAATTCTGAATTTAGACCTGTCAAATGCCCTTATTGAAGATAAAGGTGTGTCTATTTGACTAAGACCGTCACTTAGTCCCGGGAAATTAACATAAGCATGTCCTTTGGTTAAGTAAAGCTGAAAAGAATCTTCATCTGCTGTGAGTATTTCAAGTGCGGAATATTCATCAAGCCTCACGCAGGTACCGTCTCTTAACTGGAGTTCTACCCTGCCAGCTTCAGGTACCCACAACCTGTCCCCCTCTTTAAGAGGCATATTTATCGAAACAGGAGCCCAGTCAGACATATCCTCTGGTTTTATCTGTGTGTCGCCCTGTAAGAGGCTTATGCGAATGGAGTCAAGGGTATAAGGGTAAGATAATGCCGGTAATAGTAAAAGTATAAGTGCAATAAATGTTAATTTATAAATCTTTTTCATTATATTCTCCTTATTAAAAAAAGGTTTAATTTAAAATCTTCCTCCTGTCTGATTAAACCCTTTTAAACAGGATTAATTTCTTGTTACATTGATAATTTTCTGGAAATATTAGAATTTGATGGTGTCTGGTATAATTGTAGTAAGATGAAAGCATGTGGAAGCACTAAATATTTTAAATACTTATAACAGAACAGGAGGTTTTTGTTATGACGGAAAAAGTAATTATTTATGGTAAGGCAGGATGACCTTATACTGAAAAGGCTAGGTCAGCCTACGGAAAAACTGCAGAATACTTTGATGTTAGAGAGGACAATAATAAATTTGAGGAGATGTTGAAGCATTCCGGAGGCGTGCGAAAAGTGCCGGTTATCATTGAAAAAGGTAAAGTTACCATAGGATACGGAGGGGCATGAGGTGTTTAATTACCGATAGGTTATCGGGAAAAACTCTAACCAAAAGTAAGAAGTCAAAAAGACAGGTAAAGGCAAAGGTAGAGGTAAAGAACACTAAATAAAGTCAGAAGTCAGAAGTAAGAAGTAAGAAGTAGGGAGTAGGGAGTAAGCACAAAAAAAGTAAACAAAGTCAGAAACAAGAAGTAAAAAAAGTATGCGCTAAGCAGTACGCAGTATGCACAACAAAAAAAGAATTAAGAATTCGGAAGACATAAATAAAAACCCAAAAAATAAAAAAGTCAAAAGTTAGAAGTAAAAAATAAAGATTAAGAATTATTAATACAAAACAAAGTATTAATACAAAACAAAGAATCTAATAAATAACAACTTTAGATTTATCTGTGAAGACCCTGCGGCAGAGACCAAAGGGTGTAAAATCAATTAATATTTCTTATTTATAGATTTAATTAACCCGAAAAATAAAGTTAGGTTTTAAAGTTGTAAGGCACATATGCCTACCATGAATTGCATTTTTAGGTTAACATTTCTCAATTGCCTTGACATGACATTTAATTGATGTTGACTTTTTTATATGTTTGGTGTAAATTTTTAATAGTTATTTTAATTTGACTATCATAAATATAAATAAAATTAAGAAAAGGGGTATGAAAATGAAAAAACAAAGATTTGGTTTACCGATGCTTATGGTCGCCTTTATATCAGTATTTTTTATCCCCGCAGCACAGGTTACGGCCCAGGAGCCTATGGCCTTCGGTGAGATTAAGGCCGGAGGCAATGTTCAGATTGAATCTTCTATAGGAAAATGGGTTAAGATGCAAGATATCTATCCACTGCTTAAAGACACAAATCTCAGGACAGAAGATGGCGTTGTCTTTATTACTACAAAGGATGGCTCGAGGATTGACCTTTCGGAAAGTACAGAGGCTTCTATTTTCTCAACGAATAAAAATTATACGGTTGATCTCGCAAATGGGACCCTGACTTTTAATATGACACCTTCTGAATCTTTTGTCATTATCACAGAGCAAGCAACAATTAAAGTCGATCAGCAGGAAGCAGGTAATTATCCCCTTATGGCTGGAGTAGGTGCACAGGCCCCCTCAAATATTCAGGGTGTGATTTTGAATAATGAAGACGGCACATTTATTAAGAGTGATTCCGGAAGAATCAGCGTGGTTCTTCGCGAAGGTTCACAGAAGAAGGTCCTGAATTCCGGCGAGACCCTTTTAGCCCTTGAAAGGGGAAAAAGAGGCAAGAGAGGGGAAGCTGGAGCAGCAGGAGCAGGAGCAGGGGTTCCTTCCTCGAATGACCGGTATGCAGGACTAAAGCAGGCGCTTATTGTGGGCGCTTTTGTTGCAGTAGGCACACATTACACCACTGAGGGATGGAGAGGAGAAGGAAGCCCCAGTCCAACAGCAGGGTGGAGAAGGGGTAATTAGATTTCAGGCTTTTCCTTTTTAAATGATATGTAATGGACGTTGTACATACCTTATAATCTTTTCTGTTGTTCTTGCATTCATTTTTGGCTGCAGTAGTAGTGAACATGCTTTAAAGTCTCCGCCTACTGTCGACCTCGCCATTAAAAAGAAGACAGACAGGTTGAATGAAGCTATTATGATGAGTGCCGCAAGCAGGGCAAAAACCATGGAAGACTATCTTGTGGGCCCTGAAGACCTGCTTGAGATAGAGGCTTATAATGTTGAAGAATGTAAAAGGACAATAAGGGTCAATTCACAGGGTGATATTGCCCTCCCCCTTGTCGGGGTTGTAGAAGTAAATGGGAAGACAACTACAGAGATTGAGAAGGAAATCGCCAAAAAGCTCGAACAATATGTGCAGGAACCTGCTGTAAGTGTCTTTGTCAAGGAATACAGAAGCCAGAAGATATCTGTTGTCGGTGCTGTAAACAACCCCCAGGTATATGCTATAGCCGGGCAGAGATATCTCATCGATATGCTTCTCACAGCAGGCGGAATCCGTGAAGACGCAGGTAGCATATGTTATATTATCCGGCCTTCAAAAGATGAATCACAGAAGAGCATAGTTGAGACGATTGTTATTGATCTCGATGAACTTCTAATTAACGGTAATTTCAGTCTTAACATACCTGTCTTTACCGGAGATGTAATCAATGTTCCCAAGGGCGGAGTCATTTTTGTGGACGGAGCTGTAAAAAGCCCCGGTGTATTCAGTATGCGGGGCAAGACTACTTTTGTAAATGCAATTGCAATGGCAAGGGGTTTAAGTTCAGAAGCCAAGGCCAGTGACATAAGAATATTAAGGGAAAAGGGTACGGGTGAAAGGGATATTATCACAGTTGACTATGATGCAATAAGCAATGGAAAAAGCCCTGACATACTTCTTGCAGAAAATGATATAATAATAGTCCCTACAAGCGCTTTAAAAAGTTTTTTCAGCAGTCTCAGGGGTTTGATAAGTTTCGGATCAACAAGTGTAGGGATGGGGCCGTGAAAAACCAGTTTATTAAGGAATAAGAATGTCTGAAGATATAAACGAAGACCGATCAAGGGCGCTGGACAGGCCGCACCGGTATCCTTTAACATCTCCCCAGCCACTGTATTATCCTCCCGAGTCAGAGGAGGAAGTGCATCTCAAAGACTATCTCCATGTAATATTAAAAAGAAAATGGATTATAATCACTTTCCTTGTGGTAATAGTCACAACTGCCACAATAGCCTCTTTTATGATGAAGCCCAAATATAAATCTACAATTACAATAAAGATAGAAGCTGAGAACCCTAAAATCCTTGCTTTTGAGGATGTCGTGGGCATCGAAAAGGCTGATCAGGACTATTATCAGACACAGTATAAAATACTGAAATCCAGGAACCTTGCAAAACGTGTCATCCGTTCACTCAAGCTCGATACCAATGCGGAATTTGTTGGGAATCTTCAGAAAAAAAATAATAAAGCCAAAACCGATACACTTGCAAAACAGTACAAGTTGCTTAACGATGACGGTATCAGCCCAGGTATTGTTAATTCATTTCTCGACAGGATTGATGTGGAGCCTGTTTCGAAGTCCAGACTTGTCAACGTAAGTTTTACATCTTATAATCCCGAACTTTCAGCAAATGTTGCAAATGCAATAGGTGATTCCTTCATCGGGCTGAACATAGAGTCCAAGTTCGAGGCGACATACCAGGCAAGGATATGGCTCGAAAAAC
>Ga0154657_1114_pt1 | contig 9970 bp, 8 predicted proteins | sample Rifle2008BG13ft_FD_116086 | JGI IMG/M metagenome (GOLD analysis project Ga0154657, IMG submission 116086) | Nitrospirae bacterium RBG_13_39_12 | reverse complement strand
AATGAAAGATTCGGTAGTTATAAATATCCCTTCACATCCAAAGTATCTGTCAGTAGTAAGGGCTGCAACGATTAAAATGGGAGAAATCTGCAGGATGGCTGAGCCGGAAATAGATGATACAAAACTGGCTGTTGATGAAGCGTGTTCTAATGTAATCAAGCATGCTTACAAAGGAGACACGTCAAGAAAGATTGTAGTAAAATATATTGGCAGTAACAAATACTTTAAGGTAGTAATTGAAGACAACGGGATTAAGTCAGATATTAATTTAATGAGAGGCAGGAGCCTTGAAGATATAAGGCCAGGTGGTCTTGGCATACATTTAATCAAAAGGGTTTTTGATGTCTTCAAATTTGATGAAAAGAAAAGAAAGGGGAACAGATTAATACTTATTAAGTATTTACTGGAAAAAGAATGAATATAGAAATAGTAGATTATAAAGGCAGAAAGATAATTGCTTTAACTGGTGACGTAGATATGTATACTTCTCCTATACTCAGAGAGAATTTGTTGAATCTTATAAAAAAGAAGATACCCGCCCTGTGTGTTGACTTCAATGGGGTATCCTATATCGACAGTTCAGGGATTGCAACCTTTGTTGAAGGGTTGAAGTGCATGAAGTTGTATGGCGGAAAATTACAATTTTTCAATATCCCTGAGAGGATTATGGAAATATTCAGTTTTTCAAAGTTAGATAAAGTATTCGAAATATACGGAAATATTGATGATGCCATCAGCAGCTGAAAATCTTTTTTCATTCATAGGCAGAAGAGTTATCCCGCTTCGAAAGGACATACATGACGCCTCTAAGATTTTAAACGATACCTTTTATTGGGCATTTATATCTCCGTTTAAAGGCAAGCCGATAAGAATCAGGGCCAGCATTTCAGAAATGGTAAAGGCAGGCTATAACTCTGTACCAATAGTAGCTATAATATCACTTTTCGTTGGTATAATCCTTGCCCTTCAATCAGCTTACCAGCTAAAAAGGGTTGGAGCATTAATATATGTTGCAAACCTTGTAGGCGTTTCAATAACAAGGGAGCTTGGGCCTATACTGACGGCTATAATAGTTTCCGGAAGAAGCGGTTCCGCATTTGCTGCTGAAATCGGCTCAATGAAGTCTGCTGAAGAGATTGATGCACTTGTAAGCATGGGGGTTAACCCTGTGAGGTTTATCGTTGTCCCAAAACTTATTGCCCTTATGATTATGCTTCCTGCTCTTACGGTTCTTTCTGACTGCATAGGTATATTCGGTGGGTTTCTGCTTTCGGTCACAGCTCTTGAAATCCATCCTTACAGTTATTTTCAACAGACAGTAAACGCATTACTGGTTAAGGATGTAGTTACGGGACTTATGAAGGCATGGGCATTTGGCATAGTTATAACTATTGTTGGCGCCTATCAGGGCTTTAAAGTTGAGGGAGGAGCAGAGGAAGTCGGAAGGAGAACTACAGCTGCTGTTGTAGCCTCTATATTTTTGGTAATAGTTTTTGATCTGCTCTTCACAGCCTTATTTTATTATTTCACTTAGAAATATTTATGAGCTTTTAAAACAAAAAAGGAAATAAAAATTATTATTATAATATTCACTTTTGCATTGGCAATACCGGTGAGTACCTGGAAAGTTAATTAAGATGGAAAAGGCAATAGAAGTTATAGGACTGGTAACGCACTACGGGAACAGAGAAATTCTTAAAAACATATCCGTTTCTATCCCAAAGGGAATGACAACAGTGATACTCGGAGGAAGCGGATGTGGCAAAAGTACTTTGCTGAAACATCTTATCGGACTTTTAAAACCAACAAAAGGAAATATTCTTATGTTCGGTAAAGATATTACTTTAATGAAAGAGGATGAGTTAAATGAAATAAGAAGAAAAATGGGTGTTTTATTTCAGGGTGCGGCACTTCTTAATTCCATGACAGTTGCAGATAACGTTGCACTCCCTATGAGAGAACATACTAAATTAAATGAATCAACCATACAGATTATGGTGCGAATGAAGCTTGACCTTGTAGACCTTTCCGGTTTTGAGAAATATTATCCGTCCCAGCTTTCAGGCGGGATGAAAAAAAGGGCAGGACTTGCAAGGGCGATGGCTTTAGACCCTGAGATGCTCTTTTTTGATGAGCCATCAGCCGGGCTTGACCCTGTGACTGCTGCTGGACTCGATGAGCTTATACTGAAACTCAGGAATGTGTTCAAGATTACCATAATAGTTGTTACACACGAACTTCCAAGTGTATTCATGATAGCTGATTATGTTATTATGCTTGATGCCGGAGAAGCAATATTCTCAGGTACACTTGATGAATTAAGAGCATCTGACAATCCAAGGATAAGGATGTTCCTTGAGAGACAACCAGAGCAGGAGACATATTCTCCTGAGGATTATTTCAGGATCATTGCAGGTGAATGAATAAAAGCGAGGCATTAATATAATTGAAGGAAGAAATTAAGGCAGGAATAATTATAGTCGCATCTCTCATTTTACTCAGCGGATCTATAATTCTGATTGGAGGGGGGCAGCTTTTTGAAAAGTTCGACGCATATTATGTGAAGTTTAAAAACGCCGGAGGTCTTGAGGTAGGATCACAGGTAAAGCTCGGTGGTGTCAGGGTTGGCAGGGTTTTAAGTATTAAAGTGCCTTCCGGATTTGATGAACCTATTACTATTGAAATTGGATTAAAAAAGGGTGCAACACTTTACAAAGGGACAAAGGCATCCATTGCACAGATCGGTTTTGTAGGTGATATATATCTTCTGCTTGCTTTCGACGATATAACGAGTGAGAAAATAAAGGTTGGGGAAGTTATTCCTTCAGAAGAGAAGGTTCAATTCGACATATTGATGTCAAAGCTTAATGGATTATCAGATTCCGTAGACAGTTTAATCAAGGATATCGACAAACTATTCAGTCAAAAGAATATAAAAGGTATTGAAGAATTAATTGGTAACACAAATAACGCTATAATATCTGGTTCTTCGAACCTCAATATGATTGCGAACAGTCTAAAGAAAACTACAGAAAAGCTTGAGGTTGTCCTTAATGAGGTGGAAGAGCTTGTTCGGAATAATAAGAGTGAGATATCACAGCTTATAAAAAAGGCAAGAGAAGATATCGAAAAAGCAGGGGAAATGATAAAAAGTATGGAGTCAACAGCTAAGTCAGTAGAAAAGACTTCAAAAACTGCTGACAGAGCTATCGACCGCCAGTCTCAGAATATTGAGATTCTTATTAACACTATGACCAGAACAACAGAGGAACTACAGGATCTTCTTCAGGAGATAAAAAACAAACCCTGGAGTTTTATATACAAGGAAAAAGGGGAGGCTGAGATGAAATAAATTATTAAAAATTATAATATTTCTTTGTTATATAAAATATATATTGACTTTTTTTGTAATCAAAGTGACATTTTATGTAAAACTATTCTCATTCCGTCCCTGTTAAGATTAAGTCCTCAGCATAAAAGAGATAAAACCTTCTATATAATTATTAGATGTAACTGTTTAAAATGAAAGTATAATTAAACAAAATACCTGCTTTTAGAACAACGTAGTCATAAACACTATAAATCCTGCCTTCTGGTACATTAATTGCTTAAATTAATAAGATATAAGATGTAATTAATATATATAACCAAAAGTGCTTAAAGAGAGGAGCACAATGGCGGGGGTAAGATTAATGGAAGTACCAAAGATTCTGGCATTAGCCGGTTTTGCTTGTGCTAAGGTACGGTACACTATAATCATTCCAGAAAATACCCTGTTGAACATCCCTCCAGGTTTTATCTCATATAAGCTTTTAACTGAGAGTTTTAATCAGAGACCATTTAATTACTATGATGCTAATCACGAGGTTATTTTCAGGGATATTGCATTATGAAGGTAAAGGCATCAACCCTAATTATCATCCTGATAGGAGTCATAATTGCTGTCACCTACCAGTTTATTTCTGCGCTTGATGCCCCGCACAACTCAAGCAACGACATAAACTGCGGAGACTGCCACGGTCAGACACTACTTAACTCACCGTTCTGGTATGACAGTGAGGATTATGACATAATCTGTCAAATATGTCATACAACACCATTTGGACCATATTCACAGTTAATAGCACCTTTTGAAGCAACACATTCAAGTGACAATACTAGCGAGCAATATAGTATTTGGTCGAGACAATGCCGTGACTGTCATAATCCCCATTACCAGAGGCAGAAGATGTACAAGAATACCGATGCAGGCAATCTATATCTTGCAACAGGGAAAATCATATCATGTTCTGACAACGGTGACAACACAAGCACATTAACGTATGATTCAATAACATATAAATACGGGTGGGATGCAGAGAGACTAACGGATAAGACAGGAAAGGGAGGTTTTGATAAACGCTCTGCTATATTGTTTCCTAATACAGGAAAGCTGGGGTATAACTATCCGATAATAGCAGTTGATATACCAACTTTAAATACATTAACAGTGAAAGGAAATGCATGTGCAACTCTTGCTCCTCCACCAACTACTTTTGCAACTATATACGGTCAGTTCGTCAAAGATTCGCTAAGCATAGGTGTCCCGGGTAATGTTTCTATAATGGACATAAATACAGGCGACGGGGCAGATGGTTCGATAACGATTAACTCTGTGAAGAATATTAACACAGATGTTATTGCCGGCGGAAGATCTTCTGCAGATGGTGTCAACTGGCAGATTACCAATAATGTATCTTTTGGTCAGAAAACTATTTCATCAGGGATAGCAAGACCGGATGGTTTTGCTGTTGGTGACGAAATTATTATTATCAATTTAAAAGGAACCGCAACAAATTATTCAGATGTTGGATTATTCGAATTCAAAACAATAACAGCAATACCAAATTCAACATCCATAACAGTAGATTCCAATCTAACGAATTCATATGACGGCTCGACACAAAAGATCATGGTGCAGCGCGTTCCTCATTATACCAATGTAACTATTGAAACTGGTGGCTCTCTTACCTGTAATGCCTTTGACGGAAACAAAGGCGGAGTTATTATATTCAGAGCTAATGGGACTGTTACCGTTAGTGCTACTGACAGTATTACTGTTAGCAACAAAGGCTTCAGGGGTGGTATCGGCGGCGGTAATGGAGGGGAAACATATAATGGTGTGGGCATCATTGGTGGCGGTGGCGGCGGCGGTAGTAATACCTCTCTGTACGTTTACTGCTATGGTTATGCTATTGCAGTTGGTGGTGAGGGAGGTAACGGAGGTTATGGGAGTGCAGGATCTGGTAGCAGCCATGGCAGTAGTTATGGTGTTACTGACCTCACTATAAATTTATTTTTAGGTAGCGGTGGTGGAGGGGGAGGAAATGCATCCATCAGCTGTTTTGACGATGGTAGTGCTTTTGCCTCAGGAGGAAACGGAGGAAACGGAGGAGGAATTATTTATATCAGCACAAATACCGTTACCATAAATAGTGGAAGTGCTATTTGGTCTGACGGAAGTAATGGGACAAGTGGCGCAACTAATATTGGGACCCATGCTCGAGCTTATGGAGGGGGAGGAGGTAGCGGATCAGGCGGTTCTATTGCTGTTTTAGCGGGTCAAATTAATAATTCTGGTAGTATCTCTGCAAACGGTGGCAGTGGAGCAGGCGGAGGCCGCACCTATGCCGAATATTATTATAATCCCGCGAATAATTCTTTCAATGGCAACGATCCAACCCCGAACTATTCATATGAAATAGTGGTGCCGAGCGATTATGTTGCATCCACAGCTCAGGTAAAGTTTTTTGATAATACGGGTATAAACTCATTTGAGGATGGGAATAGTATATATAACGACATATGTTTGGTATGCCACACGTTGACAAACCATTCCAGGAATGATGGCGACGCACCTGACCAGAACCATACAAACGTAGGCAGCGGTATTCCAGGAACGAACTGTACTGCCTGTCATACTCATGCAGACGGGTTTTCCGTAGTCTCAGGATGTCTTGTCTGTCACGCAGCATCACAGGGCGGAAGGGCAGCTATAACGTCTCAATTCAGCGGGAACTCACATCATATACAGGGGGTAACGCTGACGGATTCTCATTGTTATCAGTGCCACTGGGAGGCAAATGTTAACGGCAGCATTAATGAAACGTATCATGAAGGCATCGACCCAGTTACAGGGAACCCTGTATCAGGGGCAAAGGTTGACCTTGTTATTTATACCTCAGGAGGTGCTTATCAAATAGGGACAAGACCTACAGCATACACAGCAGGTTCAACAGCCGTTCAATACACGGCTAACGGAACGAGGTCGGAGATAAAAAAAATAAATACTCATTGTCTTGGCTGCCACAGCGAAGGAAATAGTGGAGCTACACCTTTTGGAGATGGAAAACTTACTACAGAGTATGCATGGGATAGCAGGAGTATTGGTGAAAGATATTCCCAGACAGGAACTACTCCATGGGGTAAATACAGCGGAGGGAATTTTACACCCAAGAATACCCGGACAAAGGCATACTCTTCCCATGGAAATGCTGTCAATAATCAGGGCGGATGGAATTTAAACGAGACATGGCCTAACACGAGGTCTGGTTCAGAGAATGTGGCATGTTTTGACTGTCATAACTCCCATGGTTCAAGCGTCAGCGGGACAACGACAAGTTATACAAGCGCAACAACAAACGGCGGGATACTGAAGGATACAGTAGCAGGCAAGGGTGGCTACTCAATTACATACAAGCCCCAGGCAGGTGGCTCAACCGCAAATCACAATGCTTACAAGGCATCGGCAGGTTTATGTTTTGACTGTCATTTGACTGCAACTTCAGGCACAACCCTATGGGGTTATCAGAGTACCTTTGGAGCTACACAGGCGATTACGGGATATCGTGATACGCCATATTTCGGTCCTGCTACTGCTAACCCACAGCAGAGATTTTCCTATAAATTATCTAATGCTATTAAGGGAGGGCACTTGGGTGCATCGTCTGCATTATCAAGTATTCCTGTTCATACTATAAATGGTCTCTGCACACCATGCCATGACCCGCATGGAGTAAGCCCGATTCTCGGCACTAACATGCAGTATAGTGTGCCGCTTCTTAAAGGCACTTGGCTTACATCTTTATATAAGGAAGACAGAGCACCTGCAGAAGATGTGGTCGGCACTATTCGCAATGACAGAGGCAGAGAGGGTATCCACTATTATATAGACCAAAATACCTTTGGTTCGGATATTAATTCTTCTGTGACAGGCATTACACAGACAGACACTCAGTTTGCAGGATTATGCCTTAACTGTCATCCGAAGAATAGTCTGACAAACGGCACAACTCACACATGGAAAAGCAAAGACAGGATACATGAGTCGGTAAAAGGCTGGAAGACTGCAAATACAACTATACAACATAATTACCCGTGCTCAAAGTGCCATATTCCTCATAACGCCGGTCTACCCCGACTGATGATTACAAATTGCCTTGAGTCAAGGCATAAAGGTTTCAAGGCCAACAATACTGCTCCCCTTATTGCCGGAGAAGGGAGTGGTATACGTATAGGGGCTACGAGTACTAATGATATAGAATGTGGTTTGCAGACATGCGCTGATTTGCCCGGGTACAGCAATATTAATTGCAGTGTCAGACTTGGCTACTGCCCACCAAAATACTATACGTATGGCTGCGGTAACGGAGGCGGGTATAAGGGAGGCGGTAGTGGGAGGTTACCTGGATATTGGTTCGGCGGATGCGATCCTGGGCACGACAACCCCGTATACTTCGACCATGCTGTAACATGTCATGAAAATTATGATGTCAATCAACACTGGAATGTAAAGACGCCGTGGGCAAGTACTAATCCTTTCACCCCGTCATTGATTGATGAGCTCGATATTGTCGGTGCCGTGCCATTGTCTGTTACACTCGAATGGAATTCTGTTACGTCTCCTTGTTATGGCCCTGTTGAGTATAGTGTCCAGGTGGATGATGATGTCAACTTTGGCAGCCCTGTTACTTCAAGCTGGCTATCGGGCAACAGCTGGACAGTTCCGATTCCAACTGAAGGCACATGGTACTGGAGGGTCCAGGCACGGGACGCTGATGATACGGATCTCGTATCGGAGTGGTCTTTTTCGGATTCGTTCATTGCCAATCAAATATAGGTTATGAATGATAAAAGGAGGTGTATAATGAAAAAAATAAAATATGCAGCACCAAAGATTGTAGGGAGTGCAACAATCCATCCTTGCTGAATAGAGATTAGCTTATGGGAAAAAAGACAATAATAATTGTTTTAACAGTATTTGCAATATTAAATATTGCTTCACGATCTGCTCTTGCCGATGATTGTTCTTTCATTCCGCCTCCGTTATTAATTGATGAGCCGAATATCAGTGCTACAGCGCCGATTTCTGTTACACTCGAATGGAATCAAGTTACAGACCCTGAAGGCGACCCTGTGGAATATTACATGCAAGTGGATGACGTATCAGATTTCAGCAGCCCTTATGAAACAGGATGGCTCACAGAAGGGGCGGCAAGCTGTAATGGAAACACATGTAGCTGGGCACTTTCGCTTGCCACTAATAACGCATGGTACTGGCGTGTTATGGCAAGGGATGCCAACCATACAGATATAGTATCACCATGGTCTTTTGATGACTTTGCCATTTATCAACGACCGCCTACTCCAACATTAATTCCTTCACCGGACACTACTGGGGAGTCTATAAATCTTTGGTGGAATGCTGTTACATGTCCTGATGGGGATCCCGTTCGGTATTCTATTCAGATGGATGATGACCCCAACTTCGGCAGCCCTGACTTAACATCAGCATGGATTGCGGATACATATAAGCAAATCACCTACCACGATGTTCCAGCGGGTTATTGGTGCTGGAGGGTTCGGGCAAGGGATAATGCACATACAGTCTTAGTATCACCATGGTCTGCCGGTGATTGTTTCAATTTTCAGCACGGCCATTAGTCAGGCAATTATAATGCTGATAGGTTCAGTGTTTATTCTTATTTAAGGAGGTGCATGATGAAAAAGACAAAATATGTAGCCCCGAAGATTGTTGGGAGTGCTGTTATTCATCCCTGCTAAAGGAACCTACTAATTTTCAAAAGATGTATTATAGAGTAGATAAAAAACAAATGTCTTTAGTCACTTTTTCTAAAAAAAGTGACAATTTATGTAAAATTGTTCCATTCTCTTATATATATTAAGATTAAACTCTCTATTTGAACAATCTAAAACAAACAATCTACTTAAAACATAACTATTTGATATATTGTTATTTTGTTAGATATACCCGCATTTCTAACCCAGCATTTTCATAATCAGTATAATTTCAGCCTTCTGGCAGAGTAATTGCTTAAAATTTATTGAAATATAAGATATAATTACAATATATAACCCAAAGTGCTTAAAGAAAGGAGCACAATGGCGGGGGTAAGATTAATGGAAGTACCAAAGATTCTGGCATTAGCCGGTTTTGCTTGTGCTAAGGTACGGTACACTATAATCATTCCAGAAAATACCCTGTTGAACATCCCTCCAGGTTTTATCTCATCTAAGCTTTTGACTGATAGTTTTAATCAGAGACCATTTAATTACTATGACGCTAATCAGGAAATTATTTTCAGGGATATTTCATTATGAGAATAAAGACTTCAACCTTAATTATCATCCTGATAGGAATCTTAATCGCTCTATCCTTCCAGTTCATTTCTGCGATTGATGCCCCGCATAATGAAAGCAACACAATGAACTGTGGAAACTGCCACGGTCAGACACTCCTTAACTCACCCTTCTGGAATAACAGCGGGGACTTCGACGTAATCTGTACCAGCTGTCACAAAGCAGAATCCGGTCCTTATTCACCAACAAATGCACCTATGGCATGGTTGCCTCTGGTACCGCCACATGCTGACAGACAATGCCGTGATTGTCATAACCCACATTACCAGAG
>Ga0154657_1108_pt9 | contig 9992 bp, 11 predicted proteins | sample Rifle2008BG13ft_FD_116086 | JGI IMG/M metagenome (GOLD analysis project Ga0154657, IMG submission 116086) | Nitrospirae bacterium RBG_13_39_12 | reverse complement strand
TTGTTTCTTGAATTCATAAGAGGTGCCTGGAACTGCTAATAACTCAGTTTTAATTCTCCTACCCCTCTCAAAATGCTTAATAGGCTTTCAGGTGTAATCGCTAAGGTTCGATAAGCATTATTTGCTTGTATAGGAGAGATGTTCTCCAGACCCTACGTCTCAAGAAAATCTACAGTATATGCTTCCAAAATATCTTCAGGATGTTTTGAGTGATATTTGATTACGGCTTTAGCAATAGCGGAAAATTTATCACCTGGCAAGGTATGCGGGATGATAAGCACTCCGTTATGCGGACGATGCTCATTAAAAAACTGAACTGTCAGGCGGATAAAATCATTTCTGTTACGGGTTATAAGACATCTGCCCTCAGACGAAGCTCGTTCCATCTGTTCCATATCAGCAGCCTGTAACATTTCAACTTCATGGGCACTGATGGCATCTATATGGTGTTTCCTTAGTATCTCAGCAATCTTAGGACTGAGATCCTCATCAAGGTAATATTTCAACGACTCCCTCTGATAAGAAAAGGGTATTTTTTATGCATATGCTCTTTGGTCAATCCTTCATTCTGTTTAATGAGGCAGTCAATCTCTTCCTTATATACCATGTAGTAGCCTACAGCAGCCCTTAGTTGCTGCTCAGTAAGCCAGTGATATGCCTGACGCAGCCGGATAAAATCTTTAGCAACACCTTTATATGTTGCAATTACCTCCCAGACCTCTATCCCTGTTCCTGCAATTCGTGCCCTCCTTCCCATAGTTCCTTCAGTAAAGATAATACCCGGACAGCGTTTCATCCTTACCGCTTCTTCAAGCAGTTCATTTGCTACAGCAGAAAACTCTTTGCCTGAATCTATTGATATCTGTTCAATCTCTTTAAGTGTTTTTTCCTGAATCCTGATGCTTTTTTGAATTGTCGGCATAGGTATCTCCCCCTTTTATCTCACTGGGTTTCATTGTATGTCATTATATTACATTGTGATACTAACTGATGTCAAGCAGGCAAAACGTAAAAGGTCAGATTCAAAGAATAGAGACAAGCAGTCATGCAAAATAATTTTTATTATTATTGATAAAATCAATCAGTAACACATCCAATATTCTGTAGCATATAAGATACCGGAAAATATTTAACCCTTTTCTCTCTCTCACCCCATATCAAAATGTTTGACAGTCTCAAGCTTTAGTTGATATTAGAACACATTGTGTGGTAATATTGAAATATGGGTGTTATTATTAAAAGGATCGGCAGGCGTGAATACGCTTATCTTGTTGCAAGGGAAGGCAAGAGAGTGAAACATACATATCTTGGCCCTGCTGATGGACCAAAAGTAATTAAAATCATCTCGGATAAAAAAGAGACTTCGGCTATACCCGCACGCTTCCGCCCCCTGTTCTGGGACACAAGCCTGAGCAAAATACATATTAAAATAAATGCAAGATACATTATAGAAAGGGTTCTGGAGTTTGGTAATATGGACGCTGTTAAGTGGTTACAGAAGGTCTATTCTTTTCAGACTGTAATTAACATACTGAACATGAGCAGAATTATCACTGATAAATCGCGGAATTTTTGGTTGATATGGTTTGGTGTTACAGATGCATAAGGAGTGTTTTCCTGAAAGAGGCTGGAAAGTTCTTCTCAAACTGAAAACTCTGGTTATAAAGTACAAAGCGATGCTTGCCGGAGGGACTGCTTTAGCTTTTCACATAGGACACAGGATATCGAATGATCTGGATTTTTTTACTGATGTGTCATTCGATTCAGAAGCAATCATTACAGGCATAAGAAAGACAGGTTATTCTTTTAGCCTCATTTCAGAGGGAGAGGGTTACCTGATCATTGAAGTGGGAGAAATAAAGATTTCCATTTTTAAATATGATTACCCTTTTCTTGAAAAACCTGTTAAATATGAGGGGATTCCTGTAGCTGGAATTCTTGATATCGCCTCAATGAAAGTTATAGCCATAAGCCAGCGAGGAGCAAAAAGGGACTTTATAGACCTCTACTTTATTTTACAGGAGATACCTTTTCATAAGCTGGCTGATCACATGGTGAAACGCTTTGGGAAAGAGAGGGTAAATCCTGTTCATGTAGGTAAATCACTCGTATATTTTTCAGATGCCGAATCTAATCCCGAACCTGAATATATAAAAGGCAAAGAAGTAAGTTGGGACAAGATAAAAAAGTTTTTCAGACAACATGTCAAACAGTTTGTCCTTGACCTTGATACAGCAGTCAAGAATCACAAAAACAAACGGGACTGATTTTAAGAATCCTAATAGAAGAGCGATATATCCTGTTTTTTTGAATTCAATCGAGATACTTGAAATTGTAAATAAAATATGCTTGCCTCTTCCAGCCCTTATCAAAATGCTTCATGGTCTTTAAACTCTTAAATTAAAAAGGTCTTCTAATTAAGATTTTTCTAATAGCGAGATAATACCGTTTAAAAGTTGATATTTGCATCTAAAAGGTATAGATTCAAAATATCAAGGATAACTTATGCTTATTAAATGTTCCGGATGCGCAGCAAAGCTTAGGGTTAATCAGTGGCACATAACATTTTGAAATAACATCATCCTTAAAAGGTAGCAAATAATGTCAGAGAGAAATTTGTTGGAAGATAAAAGAAGGTTCAGTTTAAAGGCAGTAATTATTGGGTTGCTTGTTGACATTATAGGTACGACGATTATTGGAGTGCTAATTGGTATTATTGCTGGAATTATTATCGCTACATCTGTGGTTAGTCCTGAAGAAATCGGGGAGAAATTCTCTAATTTTACTGTCTTTAAAATCGTGTTGCTTTTAAATGGGCTTTTCTTTAGTGCCTTTGGAGGATATCTGGCCGCTCGCATTGCAAAAATCTCTGAATTGAAACATTCATTTATAACAGGAATTTTATCTGTGTTAACAGGAATATTATTTTTACTGATAATGCCTGAGATGACTACACTGGATTGGTCCCAAATAGCTTCATTGCTCCTTACTATACCATTTGCCTTGATTGGTGGATATGTAAGAATGTTTAATCCTAAGAAGGATAATGAGAATGTAATTTATGGAAGTGAAAAACGAAAAAATAAGAAAAGAATATTAATTGGTTGTTCTATTGCCATTGGGAGTATCATTATACTTGCAATCATAGTAATATTCTTTTTCTTCAGATACTTCCCAAAAGTGGTTTTAAAAATGCCTTCTGATTTAAAGAACCCTGCTGTTCTAAAAGGGTCTGGATTTATTTCAAAAAGTATATTTTCAGATATATTTTTAAGAGCTAATCAAATAGGAGATGTTTCAGATATTGTTTCTGGAGAACTTGATCCGAGTCCAGGGTTAGAACTAGCAATTGCAGGAACTAAAGGAGCCATATTTTTGGACAAAAATTTTAGTATAAAATCGTCTGTTGTTTTTGGCAAAAAGTTTTATCATGTTGATATTGTTGATGTGGATGGTGATGGTATTTGTGAGTTTATCAACAGAGGGGCTTGGTGTAGTGATGCGGCACTAATTGATCATAATGGAAATATTGTTTGGACATATAGTGGAGAGTCGGGGGTTGACGATATGGCTGCAGGAGATATTGATGGAGATGGAATAAAAGAGTTTGTCGTTGGTTTTAACGGTGGTGGCGGAGTACATCTTCTTGATAGAAATGGCAAGAAAAAGTGGAGTAACCCTGATGGCAATGTATGGCATGTTGAAATGATTGATACGAATGATGACGGAAATCTTGAAATAGTGCATAGCAATGCAGCAGGCCAAGTTAGAATAAGGGACGGACAAGGTAATATTGTCAGCGAAAAAAGGCCATCCCCTTATTTTTCTGATTTCTCAATATCAAGATGGCCAGGCAAAAAAGACAGAGAATATATTTTGCTTTCTGAAGATGATATAATTTGGCTTTTTGATTTTAGTGGTAGAACTGTAGCACAATTCGATGCACCAAAATGTGGCACACTCGGGCATGCCAGAGGAACACCTGTTAAAATAAAAAGTGACAAATCTGAATATTTTGCAGTAATTGTTGAATTTTCAAACTGGGAAAGATCTATTCTATACTTGTACGATTCCAATAAAAAACTTGTTTATCAGGAAATACTTCCAGACGCTTGTGCTTCAATTGCAGCGCTGGTAATAGATAAACCAAATGTAGAAGTATTGCTTATTGGTTGTGCAGGCAAAGTTTTACAGTATAGAATTCAGACGCAAATCAATAGATAAAAAATAAACTTTCCCCACATCCCATTTTTTTAAATATACAAGATGCCGGGAAATATTTAACCCTTTTCCCTCTTGTATCGCTTGTTTTATTAAAAAAATATTAAGCAGCTTATTACTTGCCATGAACCGAAAAATATTTATTGCTCTCGATGTATAATAATAAGTCTCAAATTGTTCTGACTGAAGGGAGGTCAAAATAGAAATCAAGATTACATTCCCCGGCGGCAAAAAGGTTAATGCCGAGTTTGACGGGTTTGTCATCAAAACAGACCAGCCTGTGAAATACGGCGGGGAGAACTCTGCCCCTTCTCCTTATGACCATTTCCTTGCTTCTATCGGCACGTGCGCCGGCTTTTTTGTCCTCAGTTTTTGCGAGAAAAGAAAGATCCCCATGGATAATATTTCCCTTATGGAGCGTCTTGAATATGGAAAGACAGAAGATGGAAAAACTTTCATCGAAAAGATTATTCTCGAAATTATCGTGCCTCCTGATTTTCCGGAAAAATATCATAGTGCCCTGATTAAGATTGCTGAACAATGTTCTGTGAAGAAGGCCATTCTCAACCCTCCGAAATTCGAGGTGAGAACAATGGTAAAAAACAGCTGATATATAATTTCATTGAAGATCAAAAAAACTGAATACAAAAAGATTAAGTCCTACAGAACAAAAGACGGTTCTGTTATCCGCGAGTTGATGCATCCGGATGTATTCCCTGATTTGAAGCAGAGCCTTGCAGAAGCAGCCGTTCCTGTTGGTGGTGAAACCATGTTGCACCGGCATCTAAGGAGTGATGAAATTTATCACATCACGCAGGGACAAGGGATGATGGTTTTAGAGAATGAGAGAATCGAAGTTGTTCCCGGCGATACCGTCCATATCCCTTCCGGCACTCCACATAAAATCCAGAATACAGGTGGTACACCTCTAAAAATACTGTGTTTCTGCTGCCCTCCATATATTCATAATGATACTGAAATAATATGAAGCAATATAATGATTGGTAATACAGACCAGAGAGAAATCATATATTTTAAATGCAGCGATATTTTAAAAAAACACATAATCATTATGAATTATAGAGATGAAAAGTAAATCCAAAAGAAAGATACTTGGAGTGGTAGGCAGTCCCCGGAAAAAAGGGAATACCCATATTTTAGTTTCCAGAATTATTGACGGAGCAAAGGACAAAGGAGCCACAACAGAAATTCTTTTTTTAGGTGATTTGAGTATCCGTGAATGCGATGGATGTCATGTTTGCTGGAAAGGAAAACAGTGCAGTAAGAAAGACGATATGAACAAGATCTATCCAAAGATTATGAAAAGTGATGTGATTGTTTTAGGCACGCCGGTATACTGGTATGGACCGACTGCTTTAATGAAGTGTTTTATTGACCGTTTTGTCTACTTTAACTGTCCTGAAAATAGAGCGAAGATTAGAGGAAAATTGGCAGCAGTTGCAGTTCCTTTCGAAGAAGAAAATCCGAAAACCGCTGACCTATTGATTAAATTTTTTGAAAAGAGCCTCCAGTACCTGGAAATGAAACTCATCGGGAAGATTCTTGTCCCCGGAGTCAGCCGTAGAGGTGACATTCTGAAGAAAGCAGACCTTTTAGAAAAAGCGTATAAGCTTGGGAAAAGATTAGCCAAAGATAAAACAGGGATATGAAGAAGGGATTGAACGAGAAAGAGAAGAAAGGGCACTGGAAAGCTATTTTCCTGTCACAGCGGGATAGTAAGAGGGTATAATAAGATATATCCCATATCCCCAAGTTTCTATAATGCCAGTGCAGTTTTCATAAAGTAGACATTTCCCCAGGAATTGCTATCATTAAAGTATAACTTTAAAAAAGAGGGATAATAATTTTCTATAGGAGGAGTTTATGAAAAAGATTTTCTTCCTGGTTCTATTTTTTTTCATTGTTTCCATACCTGTAAGTTATGCTGGATTGTTTGACGACATATTGAAAGGGATCGGCAGTTCAACTAAGGTAGAATCGGATGATACGAATATAATCTCAGGACTTAAGGAAGCCCTTTCTATAGGAACTGAAAACGCGGTGAAAAACGTATCAGGGGTAGACGGGTATTTTGGTAATCAGTTTATTAAAATTCTTATGCCGGAAAAATCCAGAATGTAGCTGATATTCTGAGGCAAGTTGGATTCCAGAAAGAGGTTGATGGTTTTGTGCTCAGCATGAACAGGGCAGCTGAAAAGGCTGCACCTGAAGCAGCGGCTATCTTTGTTGATGCAATTAAGGAGATGACTTTTGAAGATGCAAGAAAAATACTCAATGGCGGTGAAACTTCTGCAACAGATTTTTTCAAAGAAAAGACTCATGATAAAATTTATGGCGCATTCAAGCCCATTATCTCATCAAGTATGGACGAGGTTGGTGCGACACGCTCATATAAAGAGATGATGGGCAAATATGAAGCGATTCCTTTTGTAGGAAAGGAATCTTTTAACCTCGACCATTATGTGACCAATAAAGCCATAGACGGACTTTTTTACATGATAGGCCAGGAAGAAAAAAAGATCAGAACTGACCCGGCAGCAAGAGTGACAGATCTGTTGAAATCAGTTTTCGGGAAGTAGCTGAATATATTTCCTAAATGAAACTCATAGCTTTAGTTAATGTGTCAGAAGATAAAGACTGTGGTCAGGTTTTTTTCTTGAATATTTTTAAATTAAGATGCCTGAAATTTCCATGATGTAGAAAAAGATAAAGGCTCTGTTTTAGTATTCTTTAGTGTAATGAGAGAAATAATGAGCTTTATGTTAAATATTGAGACCCGACACATTGGTTTTATTGTCTGGAATGTATAAGAAGATACTTGCAACTGTTAACGAACATTTGAACTCCGAGATATCAGCGCGATATGCGCTCAACCTTGCAAAAACCTGTAATGCCAAATTTTATATATGCTTTGTTTCCGGGAAAGACATGACTGAATCTAATTTTAAAAAAGCAACTGATGCTTTGAGCAGGCTGTTTAATGAAGCAGAGCAACAAGACATCCCGGTCGAGAGTACTACAATGAGCGGGGACCCTTTAAACGAACTGGACAAATTTGTAAGGCGTGAAAATCTTGATATAGTTTTCATATCCACGAGAAGAGAAGACATCAGGAAGCGGTTTTTTACCGGAACAGTTGCACGGAAACTATCTTTGAAGCTCCCGTGTTCTGTTGCTCTCGTACATGTCGTTCATATGGGAAAGATACGGCCAGGGAAAATCCTTGCACCCTTAAAAGCAAAAATTAACAATATCAATGAGCGGGCTTATTTTACTTCAAATATGGCTAAGTGTTTCGACTCACAGGTGATCGTTTTCCATTCGACAAAACCAATCAAACACTTTTTCCATGGCGAGGTACATCTTGCACCTATTGAATGGGAAAAGAGACTGCCTGATGATATTTCTGTTTTCATGGATTATCTCAAGAAATACGGTATTTCTTATGAAAGGAAGCTTATACCCGGAGTAACCGCTCGAAACATAACCATAGAAGCCTTCACAAAAAGGCATGATCTTATTATTATGGGTGCAAGCGAAAGAAGCCTTTTTAGCAATCTTTTAAAAAGCAGTCCTGTTGAGAATCTTTTAAAAGAGACCCCCTGTAATCTGATAATCCTAAAACCAAGACATGAGGATTAGTAACCTTAACACAGAGGAAATATTTCACGATCTTAATACCTCCAGAGACGGCTTGACTGACAGTGAAGCAAAAAGGAGGCTCACCGAATTCGGCTACAATGAAATCGAGGAAATAAAGAAGAGGCCTCTTGTTTTAAGATTTTTTGACCAATTTACCCACTTTCTTGCCATATTGCTCTGGATAGCTTCATTTCTCGCTTTTCTTTCAGAATATCTCCATCCCGGGGAAGGGATGTTAACGCTCGGCATCGCTATTGTGGCAGTCATTTTCATTAATGCCATTTTCACTTTTTTTCAGGAATACCGTGCAGAAAAAGCATTCAACGAGATGAAGAAACTGTTGCCGTTTTATGTGAATGTGTTACGAGGGGGTATGGTGAAGGAGATCCGTGCACAAGAAGTGGTTCCAGGTGATGTGGTTTTTGTTGCAGAGGGTGATAAAATCCCTGCTGATTTGAGGCTTATCGAAGCAAATGAGCTGAAAGTAAATAACGCATCGCTTACAGGTGAGTCTGATCCTGTGATGAGAATAACCGATCCGTTTTCAGGAGATATTATAAACAGCCCTAATATTGCTTTCGCAGGCACAACCGTCGTGAGCGGGTCAGGCAATGGAGCGGCTTTTGCAACAGGTATGAGGACTGAATTCGGAAGAATAGCTCACCTTACAGTTGCAGTTACATCGGGGATGAGTCCTCTTCAGAAAGAAATTGTAAAAATAACACGAATCATTGCAACGTTAGCCACAATCATGGGAATTGTTTTTTTCTTCGTAGGACATTTTATGGGAAGGAGTTTCTGGGAAAACTTTCTCTTTGCAGTCGGGATAATTGTAGCCAACGTACCTGAAGGTTTGCTTCCAACAGTGACTCTGTCGCTTGCCATGGGGAGTCAGAGGATGTCGAGACGAAATGCATTGATAAAAAGACTCATATCTGTCGAGACCCTCGGCTCTGTTTCGGTCATCTGTACAGATAAAACAGGAACTCTTACCCTGAATAGAATGTCTGCGAAAAGAATAGTCTCCCTCAATGAGCGTGAAAATTCCGTAAAAGCAGAACCTGATTTACTGACAGTCGCACTTCTCTGTAATAACACAAAAGAAGTTGATGGAAAATTAAGAGGTGATCCGACCGAAGTTGCACTGTATGAAACAGCAATTAAGTCCATTGGTGATATAAAAATTGAAAGGACCAAGGAGTTTCCATTTGACCCGGAACGGAAGAGGATGAGCACTATTCATTTGATACAAGAAAGTGCATACGTATTGACTAAAGGTGCACCTGAAAGTATTCTTGCTGTTTCTACCAACTGCATGGTTGATGGGAGAATCTTGCCTTTTGACGAAAACCTCAGAAACAAGACAGCCTCTATTTATCAGTCAATGATGGATGAAGGATTACGGATTATTGCGTTTGCATACCGAAAGGTTCAGAACAAAGAACAGATTAAACGGAAAGAAGATGCTGAAAAAGACATGGTCTTCCTGGGTTTGATCGGTCTGGAGGACCCCCCGAGGCCGGAAGTGCCTGAGGCAATAAGAAAATGCAGGGAAGCCGGTATAAAAATAATCATGATTACCGGTGACGGCTCAAGGACAGCAGTTGCTATTGCGAAAGAAATCGGACTTGTAAGAGGAGATCCCATGGTCATCGAAAGCACGGATTTTCTTAAGTTATCTGATGAGGAACTCCGGAAAGTTTTATCAAATGAGGAAATCATATTTTCCAGAATGACCCCGAAACACAAGTTGAGGGTTGTCAATATTCTCATGGAGGAAGGGGAAAGGGTTGCTGTTACAGGTGATGGAGTAAATGATGCCCCTGCATTAAAGAGGGCAGATATAGGGATTGCAATGGGGATTACAGGAACGGATGTGGCAAAAGAAGCTGCTGACATGATATTGCTGGACGACAATTTTGCTACTATTGTAAGTGCAATTGAGGAAGGGAGAACAGTATATGAAAACATCAGAAAATTTATCAGTTATATCTTTTCTTCCAATATACCGGAAATAGTTCCGTATCTTGCATACGTATTGTTCAGGATTCCCCTCCCGCTCACAATCATGCAAATTCTTGCTGTTGATTTGGGTACGGATATGCTCC
>Ga0154657_1039_pt3 | contig 9995 bp, 11 predicted proteins | sample Rifle2008BG13ft_FD_116086 | JGI IMG/M metagenome (GOLD analysis project Ga0154657, IMG submission 116086) | Nitrospirae bacterium RBG_13_39_12 | reverse complement strand
GAAAATACGACGCGCCCTATTTCATAGAAACACTGAGACAGGATATCGAGATAAAATATGGCAGTAAACTATATACTTCGGGCTATAAAATATTTTCTACTCTAGATTCAAGGATGCAGCAGATCGCTGAAGAATCAGTTAAAAAAGCAATCCTGGATATAGAGAAAAGGACAAGACCAGGAATAGAAGCAGCTCTGATAGCTATAGATACAAGAACAGGAAATGTCAAGGCAATGGTAGGCGGAGGTAATTTCTGGAAAAACCAGTTTAACAGGGCAACACAGGCATTACGACAGCCCGGTTCTGCATTTAAACCCTTTGTATATATCACTGCAATCAAAAATGGAATGACATCAGAAGAAATAATAGATGATGCGCCGATCTCATTTAAAGGTTCAAAGCCTGGACATATTTGGAGTCCCCAAAATTATAACGGTAAATATTTTGGGAAAGTTACCCTGAAAACAGCACTTGCGAAATCTCTTAATTCAGCAACTGTTAGACTTGCATCCAGCTTAGGAATAAATAATATTGTGGAAATGGCAAAAAGACTTGGTATCAAAAGTGAGCTCCAACCTTGTCTTCCCCTTGCAATCGGTGCAGCTGATGTTACACTGATAGATATGGTTTCTGCTTATTCAGCATTTGCTTCAGGCTACAGGATAAAACCTGTACTGTATGAAAAAATTCTTACCAGAGATGGAATAATTATTGAGGAAACAAACCCCGTCTTAGAAGATTTGTTATCTGAAGAAGATGTTAAGGAAATGAAGATTCTTCTCAAAGCTGTTATTGAAGAGGGAACCGCGCAGAAGGCAAAAGAGTTAAAAAGACATGTTTATGGGAAGACCGGCACAACCAATGATTACATAGATGCCTGGTTCATAGGATTTGATGACAGGCTCTCTGTAGGTGTTTGGGTTGGAAGGGACAATCATACGCCGATTGGCTCAAAAGAAACAGGTTCAAGGTCAGCTCTTCCATTATGGATCGATTTCATGAAAAAAGTGCCTCAACAAACTCTTCTGGATCAAAATCCCTGAGATCATCAATCCCCTCACCAACCCCGATAAGCCTGATAGGTATACCAAATGCTTTTTTTATTGCCAGGACAATCCCTCCTTTTGCCGTACCGTCGAGTTTGGTCAGGGCAATACCAGTAATACCTATCGCCTTATTGAACAATTCTGCCTGTCTCAATGCATTCTGTCCTGTAGTTGCATCTACTACAAGAAGAATCTCATGGGGCGCATCAGGCATAGCCTTTTCAATGCTCCTCCTCACCTTCTTTAATTCTTCCATAAGATTGCTTTTTGTATGCAGTCTCCCAGCAGTATCTATTACAACAACATCCACGCCCCTGTTTTTTGCCGCAACTACGGCATCGAAAGCAACCGCGGCTGGATCAGAACCATGCTGGTGTTTTACAAGTTGTGCTGATGCCCTTTTTGCCCATATCTCGATCTGTTCAATCCCAGCAGCTCTGAACGTGTCACCTGCAGCAAGCAGAACAGAAAGACCCTGAGAGTAGAACCTGCTCGCAAGTTTCCCGATCGTCGTTGTTTTGCCGACACCGTTAACTCCTACAGATAGAATCACAAAAGGTTTATTCCCATATGTTACAATGGGCTGCGAATTTCCGAGGATAGCTATCATCTCTTTCTTAAGTATTTCTTTAACAGATTCAGCATCTTTAACCTCACCTTTTTTTACTTTTTCCCTTATTATTGCCATAATTTCTTCTGCTGCCTTTGTGCCAACATCAGAAATAATTAATGTCTCCTCGAGTTCTTCCAATGTTTCATCGTTAATATTTTGTCCGACAAATATCGACTCAACTTTTTCAATAAAGCTCTTTCTTGTCTTTGTTAAGCTTTCCTTAAGACGATCAAAAAAACCCATCTACCCTCCCCTTCAAATAAATATTTTCTTTTGGATTTTATAAGCTATATTTTCTTTAAATAAAAAACATAATGATTGATATATGCACAGAACATCATCAGTATTTTAAAAGACAATAATATAAAACAACCTAATTTTAAAGTTTTTTTATGCATTTATCAATCTTATTGGTTTTATCACATCCAGCAGCACTAAATTTTTTAACCCATAGAAATTTTTAAGCTATTATGATAAATTTAAAATCTAATCTCGATAGATTGAGGGGGGGTATGTAATGCTTAAGAAAAAGGACAGATATATAGTTGCCGTTGTGGGTGCAACAGGAGCTGTTGGAAACGAGATGGTAGCAACACTTGCTGAAAGGGATTTTCCTGTTGAGAGACTCAGGCTCTTTGCGTCAGAACGTTCTGAGGGAAAAATTATGGAATTCAGGGATTCAGAGATCCCGGTTGAAGCCATAACCGATAAGTCCTTCGAGGGCATCGACATTGCCATCTTCTCAGCAGGTGCAGAAAGGTCAAAAATATGGGCACCGGTTGCCGTTAAATCAAACTGCGTTGTTGTTGATAATTCAAGCCAATGGAGAATGGACCCTGAAGTTCCGCTTGTAGTACCAGAAGTTAACCCCAATGACCTTAAATGGCACAAAGGAATAATCGCAAACCCTAACTGTTCAACAATTCAGATGGTAGTTGTATTGAAGCCGATACATGATGCGGCAAAGATAAAAAGGGTTGTTGTAACAACTTTCCAGTCCGTCTCAGGAACAGGTCAGAAGGCAATAAATGAACTGTTGCAACAGACAACTGATCTTTTAAATTCTAAAGAAGTTAAGTGTAATGTCTATCCTCATCAGATAGCATTTAATGTACTTCCACATATAGACAAATTTCTTGATAACGGCTACACGAAAGAAGAGATGAAGATGGTAAATGAAACAAAAAAAATTATAGGGGACAACTCATTACGTATAACTGCGACAACAGTTCGGGTACCTGTATTCAGATCCCATTCAGAAAGCTTGAATATAGAAACAGAAAAAAAACTTACAGCCAGTGAGGTAAGGGCAATTTTATCAGTTGCTCCTGGTGTAGTAGTTTTTGATGCTCCGGAGAAAAACATCTATCCTCTTCCCATAAATACAGCCGGCAAAGACGAGACATATGTTGGAAGGATAAGAGAGGACGATTCCATAGATAACGGTATAAATTTGTGGATAGTTGCTGACAATCTGAGAAAGGGTGCAGCTCTTAATGCAGTACAAATAGCTGAGAAACTGATTGAAATGGTTTAAGCTTAACAACCAATTAAAGAACTGTCGACCAAGATTACATATATTTAGTGTCATATTGTCACGCCCTCTGGGCTCACAATGAAATTATAAATATTTTGTTTAAACTATAAAGTCATGCAGAATGTTGATTATATCATAAGTTGTGATTATATCCTTCCAATGGATGAAGGGTTTTCTGTCATCAGAAATGGTGCAGTTGCTGTAAGAGGCCATGAGATTATCGATGTTGGACCCTCCGATGAGATTTTTGCAAAATATGCTGCAACTGCAGTTATCAGGGGAGAAGGAAAAGTAGTTTTACCAGGTTTTATCAATACCCATACACATGCAGCAATGGTCTATTTCAGAGGGATAGCTGATGACCTGCCTTTAAACGACTGGCTTAAAAATCATATATGGCCTTCAGAGAACAGATGGCTCAGCCCTGAATTTACTTCTGACGCAGTCGAACTTGCCTGTCTTGAGATGCTGAAAGGAGGAGTTACAACATATAATGACATGTACTTCTATGAGGACTCCGCAGGTGAAATAACCAGGAAGTTAGGCATGAGGGCTGTATTAGGCAGTGGAATACTGGACTTTCCAACAGTTTCTGCAAAAACACCAGATGAATATCTTGAAAATGCCAGGCGTTTTATAAATAACTGGAAAGGAGATGACTTAATTACACCTTGCATAGCACCACATGCCCTCTATACATGCAGCCCGGAGACATTAAAAAAATCTAAAGCAATGGCTGAAAAATTTAGTGTCCCCTTACACATCCATCTATCTGAGACTGAGTGGGAGGTTGGAGAGGTGAAGGTCAGATATAATAAAAAACCGGTTGAATACCTTGATTCCCTTGGTTTTTTAGATGAAACCGTCTTAGCCGCCCATTGCATATGGGTTGAAGATAATGAGATTGAATTGCTTTCAAAGAGAAAAGTCGGGGTATCCCACTGCATGGAAAGCAACCTTAAACTTGCATCAGGTTTTGCACCTGTTGTCACGATGCTCATGGCAGGTGTTAAAGTAACATTCGGCACTGACGGTGCTGCAAGCAATAATGACCTGAACATAATGAGCGAAATGTCCACAACTGCAAAAGTCCATAAGGCTCTATCAAATAATCCAACTGTTCTTGATGCAAAAACAACACTCCTCATGGCGACAAGATGGGGTGCGGAAGTCCTGGGTCTCGGTGACAAGATAGGGAGTATCGAAAAAGGCAAATTAGCTGATCTTGTAATTATTAACTTAAAGAAACCTCACCTCATCCCTATATATGATATTTACTCACATATAGTCTATGCAGCAATGGCATCAGATGTGGAAACAGTAATGGTAAACGGAAAAGTTGTTTTAAATGACCGCAGGCTTCAAAATGCGGATGAAGATAAAATACTTGCAAAGGCAACAGAGTGGCAGGAAAAAATAAAGTCTTAATGACAAAATTTTAAATATCAATTTTAAACATTAATTTTTATCAAAGCTCCTCACAATTTTTCCCATTTCTTATATACCTGTTGTGTTTACCATAATAAACTGAGTGAAGAACCTTTCGGCAGAGATCGCAGGGCGTCCATTATTTGAATGTTTATTTTTTGTGTCATTCCCGCAATCCCGTCCCGAAGGCTTTCGGGATTCGGGAGGTCGGGAATCCTTCCTGAAAGATTCTCTCCTCGGCGAGTCGCTTAGGCGACCGGACAAGCCGGAATGACAGAAATTTGGAACTGTTGCAGAGACCACTGGGTGTAATAATTATTAAAAAATTCAAAATATGTTTAATAAAAAGCAAGAAATGTATAGAAATTATCAATAAGAATTTACATATTAATGCACTAATTATGTTGAAATAATATCCTCAGGGTTAAAAAACAATGGATAGAAAGATAAAAGGGGAAAGGGAATAAAAAAACAGCCTTTTTTGTTCTTGGGGAATGCGATTAATTATCTCATAACAACACAACTGACTGACGGTTCGTGGGATGATGATAATATAGCACTTAGCAAAATTATCAAATATGGTATACTTGTAGATAAATAGATATTCAGGAGGGAAATATGGAAACTACAACCGTAAGAGTTCGCAAAGAAACACAAGAAAAGCTTAAGAAGATTTCCGGAGCCGAGCGAATTAGCATAACTGAATTGGTTGATAAGTTGATCAAAGAACATGAAAAGTCTTTTTGGAAGGGATTTAACGACGAGGCAAAGGCATTGCTTGATAAAGAAGAATTAAAAACGAGAAAAACCTTTGAAAAGGCATTAAAAGATGGTCTTTCAAAATAAATATATTCCCAGAAGAGGTGAAATATGGCTGGGAGATTTTTGTCCTTCAATTGGTTCTGAAATAAAAGAACAACACCCTGCACTGATAGTATCTGTAGACGAACTTAATGAGAGCCCATGGGGATTAATTGTAGTATGTCCCATTACAACCTTCAGAAAAGATAAGCTATTTAGACTGCATGTTCTTGTAGTTCCACCTGAGGGGGGCATAAAACAGAACTCAATTATAAGATGTGATCAGATAAAGTCAGTTTCGGTCCAGAGATTTTCAAAAAGATGGGGAAGTGTAGATGACAATACAATGCGAAAGGTAGATTATATCTTACGGAGAATACTTAACCTATGAAATAAGAGCGTTAAAAAGACTCAGCTTATTATTGCAAGAAACAGGATGGGTTGCTCAGAAGGGGCAAAGGCAAACCGGAAAGGAAGATAGCCGTATATTTATCAAAGCTATTTAATGGCGAGAAGAATATAAAGATAGGGAAATACTTCGCCATCAAGGGGCCGGCAGTGAGCAACGTCATAAAGGCAGTGGAAGGCCGGATGGAGACCGACAAAAGGTTGAAAAGCGAAATCGAAAATCTAAAGATGCGAGTTATAAATGAAGAATGAAGGTTTGACCCTCATTTCCATAGTTCTAAGCATAATAAAGAGAAAGTTTTTCATTCCAGTGGCAGATTGTATAAAGTATCCCAAGTTGATCCCGAAGGCAATACATATCACTTAATGTCCATAGAAGAGGGAGTGATATTGAGGAAGATAGTATGGAAAAAAATGGTAAATCATTAACAGTGTGAAGTTAAATGAGTCGTCAAAGCTTTTTTATGACTAAAACAATTTTGAATGGGGTATCTAAAGCAGGGATTTAGGGTCAAACCTTCAAAAATCAATTGACAAGGGAATAAGGGAAAGTATAATAATGTCAAATGGCAAGGCAATTACGGATAGAGTTCAATAACGCTTGAAGGGACAATACCGGCAGAGCTATGGCCGTACGCAATAGAGGATTATGACAGTGATGGTATACCTGACCTTAAGGTAAAGTTCAAAAGGAGCGATGTAATAGCTATTCTACGGGAACAATGTTGTCATCCATGTCTCAGGCGAGACAAGTACCGTAACCTTTGACAGTGTTGATACTATACGGGTGATTCATTAATCATTAAAACCTTTTATAATTCTCTCCTTCCCTCAATAGCTTTGCCCAGTGTCACCTCGTCTGCAAACTCAATATCCCCACCCATTGGAAGACCATAAGCAATCCGCGTTACTTTAATGTTAAAAGGCTTCAGCAGTTCTCTTATATACTGAGCTGTCATCTCCCCTTTGGTGTTTGGATTTGTTGCTATAATAATTTCTTTTATCTCGTTCTTTCCCACTCTTTTAATAAGCTCGTTTATCTTGATCTTGTCCGGGGTTAAACCGTCTATCGGGGAGAGAGCCCCAAGGAGCACATGATACAGCCCTGTAAAGCTTTTAGATCTTTCAATAATAAGTATATTACTCGGTTCCTCCACAACACAAATCTTACTCCTGTCCCTCGAGCTGTTACTGCATATACTGCATATATCTCCGTCTGTTATGTTAAAACACTCATTACAGAATCGTGCCTTATCCTTTACCTCATTTATGGCATTAGAAATACCTTTTGCGTCTTCTTCAGACATTGAAAGAATATAGAAAGCAAGTCTCTGTGCAGTCTTTCTACCTATTCCAGGAAGCTTTGTTAGTTCAGCTATAAGATTCTCTATGATACCCTGTTCCATAAAATATAATTTCCAATGTTTTTTTCTAAGTATTATTAAAGGTTCTCATAATAGTTTGGACATAAAATTGAGTGCATTTACTTTGTCATGCTGGCTTGCCTGTCCCGGCTTGTACGGGATCGCCAGCATCTTTCTTCGCACGATTCCGAACAAGTCGGAAGGATTCTCTCCTCGGCGAGTCGCTGAGGCGACCCGACAAGCGGGAATGACACACTAACTGAAGTCAATACTATTATGCACATCTTAATAAGTATATAGAATATAACCTATCCAAACAATCTGAGCGTAAAAGACTTTATGGTCTTTAATCACGGAATATTCATTGAATCGAGCATGCTAAACACTGCTTTAACCGCCTCTGCATTATCAGGAAGCTGAAAGATTGATTTTCCTTTAAGATCATTATTAAAAATCGCTGCATCCTGGGGAATAAGACCTGCAACCTTAAGACCATGCCCCTCTGCAAGATATTTCAAGTCTGTCCCTTCATCACCAGAAATCCTGTTTATTATTAATACCCGCCTGTCGATTTCGAGCTGCAGCTCATCGACAAGGCTGTCAATTCTTTTTGCTGTATGAATACCTCTAAAAGCGGGATCACTGACTATAAAAAGCAAATTAACCCTGTTGGTAGTCCTCCTGCTGAGATGCTCCATCCCTGCTTCATTGTCTATGACCACATATTGATATGTATCAGAAAGTTTATCAGTATATTTTCTTATGATATTATTTGCAGCACAGTAACATCCAGGTCCTTCAGGTCTTCCCATTACCATCATATCAAATCCATTTGATTCTACTACAGATTGCTGCACTTGATAGTCAAAGAGCTGCTCCATTGACATGCCACCCGGCCTTTCCGCCCCGCTCCTTATTGTCTGTAGTGATTCCTCTCTTAATTTACCAACTGTTGCATGGACATCCACCCCAAGCACTTCATTCAGACAGTTGTTGGAATCTGCATCTATAGCAAGTACCGGTCTTTTCTTCCTTTCCATAATATACCGTACAGTAAGTCCTGCAATAGTTGTTTTCCCTGTACCGCCCTTGCCTGCCAATGCTATTGTAAATGCCATTTTTTATTATACATCAAAATCAACATTGATATTTTTCATATAATAACGGAAAATAGACAAAGGATTTTAATTATAGGATCAACTTGAATTTGAGGTATCAATAGTGGAAAATAATTTAAAATTATCAATAAAGTACCTGTTGTTTTTTTCTATAATAATCATCTTCTTATCAATAATAACAACCCCCTTTTCAATTTTAGCTGAAACTATAAACATACTACCCAAATATGTTGGGTCCGAAGCATGCAAAAACTGTCATTATAAGGAATATAACAGCTTTATGAAGTATGCTAAAAAGAGTAAGTCTTACGACAGTATTGAAAGAGTTAACAAAGGATTAACTGAAGATGAGGTCAAAGGTTGTTATTATTGCCATACCACCGGATATGGCAAGCCAGGCGGTTTTACAAGTATCGAAAAAACTCCTTACCTGAAAAATGCAGGGTGTGAGGTATGTCACGGCCCTGGTGAGTATCATATGAAGACAAAAGGTCTCGCTGATATAAAGAGACACCTGACCATGAAAGACTGTGAAGGCTGTCATACATCAGAAAGGGTTAAGGCATTCAGGTACAAGCCCCTGATTCACGGAGGAGCACATTGAAAAAAGACAATTTACGATATAGATGTTATAAGGCCGGAGAATTGTTATATTATCGCTTTCCGCTATTCTGCACAGATTCAGACTTTTCTCTGTTTATCAGTTTGAGAAAATAGGAGTCAGGATGTTTGGTTTCATAAAAAAATCTTTAACAAACAAAATTATGGCTGCCATAGTAATCACAGTAATTTTGGTAATAGGAACTGAAATATATGTGAGGATATACTTTGGTGCTAAAGATAGGATAGAACTATTGATTGAGGGAGGGAAAGAACTGGCTACCTCGACTTATGCCGGCATTAAATATCCCATGTCACGCGGAGATGCTGAGGGTATTGTAAATGAATTATTAGAAATAGAAGAAAGAATGAAAGATGTTGAAGTATTTATATGTGACTTTAATTACGACATAATCTATTCTACCGATAAAGAGAAAGTAAATAAAAATGTGAGAAACTACATTTATAATAAAACCGCACTTATGTCATTCTCTAACATATCAAAGACAGGTATTGAAAAACTAATAACTTTTGAAGACGTGATCTCTGGTAAAAGATATCTTGTAATAATGCAACCTATTATGAACCATAAAGATTGCTACCACTGCCACGGTTCTTCCAGAAAGTTCCTCGGAAGCCTTATAACAAGAATGAGTACAGAGAAGGCTTATGCGACTGTTGTTGCCCAACGAAACCGAACATTAGTATTGGCATCATTCGGGATATCCCTTCTGATTATCTTAATCTATCTAATGGTAAATAAATTAGTAAAGCGCCCCATAGAAAATTTAGCTGAAAAAGCAAAGAAGTTCGCAGAGGGCGACATGTCAGTATCTGCTGATGTAAAGACAGAAGATGAGTTTGGTATCCTTGCCAATACTTTTAATTATATGGTAGATAGCGTTTCCACTTTCAGTAAAAAGTTGGAACTGGAAGTAACCAGAAAGACTACCCTATTAGATGAAAGAACTCAGCTCTTAACACTGCTTGAAAGGGCTAACAGAGAACTCAGGGAGCTCGATAAACTGAAATCCACTTTCCTGGCCAACATGTCCCATGAGCTTAGAACTCCGATGAACG
>Ga0154657_1119_pt2 | contig 10000 bp, 6 predicted proteins | sample Rifle2008BG13ft_FD_116086 | JGI IMG/M metagenome (GOLD analysis project Ga0154657, IMG submission 116086) | Nitrospirae bacterium RBG_13_39_12 | reverse complement strand
TGCCTGTTCATATTCTTTATCTGCTTTTCCCTGATTATTGCACTACTGCTATCTCTGCAAAACTCATAATAAACAAGCTTATGCAGGTAATACTTGGCAGTAAAGCTTCGAGCAATGAGATTGTTCTTGTGTTCATGTACTCTTCGTATTAGGTCATTCGTAACCCCAACGTATAAAGTTGGTCTCGCATTGGCCATAATATAGACAGCAAAGATATTATCCGTCATCCGTGCATTATAATCAGAAAGATTCCGGACAAGAGCCGGAATGACGTCCACACAAGAGCCGGAAGACCCATAAATTAAAAATAATTGTGAGCATGCAGATTTTAAATTTATTCAGGGATCGGTCGGCTCGCAGAGGAGAGAATCTTTCTGAAACAACCAGAAGGATTGCGGACAAGCCGCAATGACAAAAAGTGATAAAAATGTCGCCTTACTAATGACCGCCTTAGTAAATAGTGCAAGTTTTCCTATAAGCTTAACTCGAAAAATGCAATTAACGGCAGGCATGTGTGCAGCAAAAGCTCTTGGGCAGCACCTTTGTGAGCGGTTTAATAACCCTGATTTCCTGCACGTTTTCATTATTATCCCTTAAATACTATACAGACGCAAATTCTGCTTTTAAGAGGTTTTGATGCATATGTGCCTGCCAGTTTTTTATCCAAATGCATTTTTCGGGTTAAACGCTTGGTCTCAATGCCTTAATATTCAGCTGCAGACTTGTGGAACCTTCCCATTCATTGATAAATGGTGTAAATACGGCATCGACTGTAGATGACACATCAAGTTTATCAAAAAAGACAGCCATATCGAAACCTATTGCATCTATAGACTGGTTGTTCTGCCTTAGTTTCATTTTCAGGTGATTGTTTTTAACTATCTTGGGATAAAGGACTTCAAGTTTTTTTGAGCCAAGCAGCGGCTCAGAGTTGCCGAACCCGAAGGGCTCAAGCATCCCGAGCTCCCTTGTAAGATCGAAGTTTAAATCGGGAAATTCTACGTATGCGTCTATCTCGAGAGAGGGGATGAAATCTTTTGTGATGAATGTCTCATTTGCAATCTTGCTGATATGCTCCTCAAAGAACGGGATATCACTGACCTCCAGTTCCAGCCCCGCAGCCTGTTTGTGTCCGCCAAAGGCTTTAAGATACTTTCTGCAGGCTGTGAGAGCGCTGTACATATCGAAACCGGGGATGCTTCTTGCTGAGCCTCTTGCAATGTGTCCATCTGTTGAGATAACAATTGTCGGCCTGTAAAAGGCTTCTGCAATTCTTGATGCTGCGATGCCGATAACGCCCTGATGCCACCCTTCTGATGAGAGCACGATGACCGGGCCCACACCTTTGTTATTGAGTTTGTAAAGCGCTTCCTGATAAACCTCTTCCTCTATCCTCTGTCTTTCTGAATTAAGTTTATCCAGCCATAAAGAAAATTCAGTTGCCTCGTCTTCAGAATCAGTAAGAAGCAGCTTAACAACTCTGTTAGAGTCAGATACCCTGCCGGCAGCGTTGATTCTCGGGATTATTGTGAAAGACAGCAGACCTGTCTTAATCGCTCTTTCCTTAATGCCCGAAACCTTTTTAAGCGCCCTCATGCCGGGCCTTGCCCCATCTTCTATCAGTCTCAGTCCCTCTTTTACAATGAGCCTGTTTTCACCTGTCAGCGGCACAACATCAGCTATTGTGCCGAGGGCAGCGAGGTCTAAAAAATCCCGAATCGTGAACTGAGCGGGATGTATCATTGCTAAAGCATGAACAAGCTTGAATGCGATGCCGGCTCCTGACAGGTTGGAGATTGAAGATTGACTTCGAGAAATTTTTGGATTTATTACAGCTAAGGCTTCAGGCAGATTAAAATCCAAACCCCGACAGTTAGCATCTCCGAATTTCGAATTTTGATTTCTTATTGGTTCATGGTGGTCGGTTATGATAACGTCAATACCTTCTTTTTTGCACAGCTCTGCTGTATCAAATGATGTTATCCCGCAGTCAACGGTTATTATCAGGGTGGCACCTGTATTTTTTGCAATTTTTACCGATGAGGGGTTAAAGCCATAGCCGTGCTCTATCCTGTTGGGAATAAAGTAATGGCTGTCTATCCCGAGAATCTCTAATGCCTTGAGAATTATGGCTGTAGCTGAAAGTCCATCCGTATCGTAGTCACCATGGACAAGTACTCTTTCCCTCTTTCTTGATGCTTCTGATATTCTGTCAACTGCTGTTTTAATGCCCTGTATATCAAAAGGATCGGATATTTGCGAGATATGAGGGTTAAGAAAGGAGTTTATTTCTTCGGGAGTCTTTATCCCCCTGTTTATAAATATCTGTGCAAGGACAGGAGAGATTGAGGAAGTTTTCGACAAATATTTTATATATTCAGGGTTGGTCTTGTTGACTATCCAGCGTCTGTGCATTATGAATGACTCGGAGAAAGGGAGAAACGGGGACGGGGAGAAATTTCTGATACGCCGATTCCCCGTATCACCGGTTCACCGGTTCTACTTTTTAGCAAACGGCCTTTTACCTCCCCATAGCAGCACTATCGGGCTTGCAACAAATATGGAGGAGTAGGTACCAATAATAACACCAATTATCATGGCTAATGAAAAGTCATGTATGACCTCACCGCCGAAGAAAAACAGCGCTACTGATGTAAGGAGAACGGTCGTAGAGGTAATTATTGTCCTTGACAAGACCTCATTAATACTGCTGTTCATAACTGTCTCTACGCTTTCCCTTTGCTTCAGCTTTAGGTTTTCTCTTATTCTGTCAAATACAACTACTGTATCTGTGAGGGAATAACCGGCAATTGTGAGAAGGGCTGTGACAAGGATAAGGTTAATTTCCTTTCCCATTATATAGAACAATCCGAGTACAGCAAGGACATCGTGAAAAGTCGCAATGGTTGCGCCAATACCAAACTTGAACTGAAATCTGAATGCAACGTAAATAAGTATTCCTATAACCGCAAATGCTACTGCCTTTGCTGCATCTGCCCGAAGCCTCCCTCCAACCTTTGGCCCTACCACGGTTGTGGAATCAACCACATATTTATTTTCAGGAAACCCCTGTCTGAGTATATCTGTTATTTTTTCTGAACCCTGACCGAGCTCTTGCTCGCTTTTCTTAACCCTTATAAGTATTTTGTTTATGGTTGGCAGGTCCTGAAGATCAAAGTCCTTTAACCCTCCTCTTTCAAGAGCGAGCCTGATATCATGCAGTACAACAGGTTTTTCAAACTTGAGCTGAATGGAAGTTCCCCCTGCAAAATCTATCCCCAGGTTTGCATGACCTGTTGCTATCAGCACAATTGCTATAATACCGATAACAGATAGAATTCCTGAGAAGACAAAGGCTATATATTTTTTGCCGAGAAAATTTACATTTGGGTTTTTAATCAGCTCTATCATTCATGCTCCTATATACTCAGCTTCTTTAATTCACGTTTGATATTTATGATGTCGAAAACTGACTTTGTGCCTATAAGCGCTGTAAAAAGATTTATAGCAACACCGAGGCTCAGTGTCACTGCAAAGCCCTTTATCGGCCCCGTGCCGAACTGAAATAGCACTGCTGCCGTTATCAGCGTTGTAACATGGGAGTCAAAGATTGTCCAGAATGCCTTGTGATAACCTGAATCAACTGCTGCCCGTGGAGTCTTACCTGCCCTGAGTTCATCCCTCATCCTCTCGAACATGAGTACATTCGAGTCAACCGCCATGCCGATAGCGAGTATAACCCCTGCAATGCCGGGCAGGGTAAGTGTCGCATTGAGTGATGCCATGGCACCAAGGAGGAGTATTATATTCAAAAACAAGGCAAAGTCAGCGATTACACCTGAAAGCCTGTAATAGAAAATCATGAATATTACAACTGCTATGGTGCCGATTATGCCTGCTATTTTGCCGGCCTCTATAGAGTCTCTGCCGAGTGAAGGTCCCACTGTGACGTTCTGGAGCATCTTCATGGGCGCAGGAAGTGCGCCGGCCCTTAAGACAATGCTCAAATCCCTTGCCTCTTCCATCGAAAAGTTACCGGTTATCTGGGCGTTACCCCCTGATATCTTTTCCTGTATAACCGGGGCAGAATAGACAGTATTGTCGAGGATTATAGCAAGCCGCCTTTTAACGTTTGCGCCTGTGACCTCTTCGAAAAGTTTTGCGCCTGAGGAATTGAAGGATAATGAAACATAATAATTATTAAACCTCGAGTCAATGTTTACCTGCGCATCACTCAGAATATCTCCTGTTAAAGACGCCTGTTTCTTCAAAAGCACGGGTATTTTTCTCACTTCGCCTGTTTCCATGTTAACTTTTTTCTCGAAAAGTATCTCATCATCTACAGGGATTTTTTCAGCAAACTGTTTTAACAGGTTCTCTTCCTCGCTGGGTAATATTGACTGGGGAAGTTCTGCTGCTGCTTTATCCTCGTCGTCCACGAGTTTAAATTCGAGCTGGGCAGTTTTTCCGATCAGGTCGATGGCACGCTTCGGATCTTTGACGCCAGGGAGCTGGACAACAATCTCATTTTCACCCTGTCTCACGATAGTCGGCTCTGCAACGCCAAACTGGTCGATCCTGTTACGAATTGTTTCGAGCGCCTGGTCAGTAGCATTTTCCTTTATCCAGCGCGCCTCCTTGTCAGAGATTTTATAGACAAGCCCGTTTTGTGACTCTATAAGTGCAAGTGAGGGGAAATCTTCAGAGATTATATTTTTTATCGCATCATTTGACGGGTTTACTGTTATATTAAGTCCGTTTGCACTGACCTTAGCATTCAGTTTTTTCGTTGCAAGAAGACTTTTTAACCTTGATGTATACCTCTCTGTGGTTATCTCTACAGCCTTATCTCCTTCAACCTCGAATACAAGATGAAGTCCTCCCTGGAGGTCAAGGCCGAGGACTATGCCTTTGTCAGGCATGGTTTCTTTCCACCATTCAGGCATATATTTGAATGCAGGGGTATTGGGCAGAAAAAAGACGACTGCAAGAATAACAGTTGCACAGATAAGGCTTAATCTCCAGTAAATCTTCTTCTTCATTAACCCTCCGCTATTTTTTTAAATCCTGGATTCACTCTTCGTCCGAAGATGCTCTGACTGTAGCTACATATCCCTTGCCGAATTTTACCTTAACGTTTTCAGAAATCTTGACTGTAATAGTATTGGTACCAACAGACTCGATGATACCGTAAACGCCGCCGGAAGTGATAATCTTATCACCCTTTTTAAGGTTTTCTATCATGCTCTTATGTTCTTTGGCTTTTTTCTGCTGCGGCCTTATGAGCAGAAAATAGAATATGACGAAAATAAGGACAAGTGGAACAAGGCTCCCGAATATACCCCCGACACCTTGGCCTGATCCTCCCTGCGGGGACGGCCCCATTGCATAGGCTATGTCTATTATTTCAAACAGCATCTGGCACCTCCAAAAATTTTAAACTATAATATACCTTCTTTACATATCTTTAATCAACCCAAATTCAGATCTGCTTGCATTATTTCCACCTATGCTTTGAAAATTCTTTAGGTCCTGTCAGAGTGCTCTTTGCCAACAATGATTGATTTATCTTACAATAATCGAATAACGTGTCAAAAATATTTTTTTCAGGTATCGGTGGTAGCGGGATGTCAGCCATAGCAAATTTTATGGCAGAAAGCGGCCATGTTGTTGCCGGCTCGGACCGTTTATTCGACAGGAATCCTGATAATCAAATCTTTAAAGTGCTGAAGTCTAATGGTGTGACCATTGTTCCTCATGATAGTTCCGGGATAGACATGTCATTTGATTTTGCTGTTTTTAGCACTGCTGTTGAAGGTGACCATCCCGAAGCAGTTAAGGCAAGAAAACTGGGTATTACAGTAAAAAACCGCGCCCAGTTTCTTTGCGAGATAATATCTGAGTTCAAGACAGTTGCCGTTACAGGTACAAGCGGAAAATCAACCGCATCGGGTATGCTCGCATTTTTAATGGATAAACTCGGGCTGGGACCGAATTTTATAGGCGGGGCAAGGATAAAGCAATTTAAGACTGATAGTAACCCCGGTAATTCTCTTGTAGGCAGTTCAGATCTTCTGGTAGTAGAGGCCTGTGAATCCGACGGCTCGATTATTTGTTACCGTCCCTTATATTCAATCATTACCAGCCTGAGTCTTGACCACAATGTAATCGAGCGGACTGCGGAAATGTTCGAGACCCTCAGCAAGAATACAGAAGGAATGGTTATTGTAAATGGTGACGATAAAAATTTGAGCCGGTGCCGGATTGATAAACCAGTAAAGTTTTCGATAAATACGAAGTCGGAATATCAGGCAGACACAATTGAATATCATCCTTTTGAAACGATCTTTAAACTGCGTGGTGTAGATTTTAGGCTTTCTCTGCCCGGGAAATATAATTTATATAACGCACTGTCGTGTATTGCTTTGCTTTCAGAAATAGGAATCAAGCTCGAAGATATTGCCGAAGTCCTTCCTGCTTTTTCAGGACTTGACCGCCGTTTTGATATCTATCTTGATAACGGAAAGAATCTTGTAATAGATGATTATGCGCATAATCCACAAAAGATTTCCTGTCTTATGGAATCCATAAATAAATTCCATCACGGTGTTTGCTATATCTTCCAGCCCCATGGGTTTGGACCTACACGGTTGATGAAACAGGGTTATATTGATGCATTTATAAAAAATCTTCGCAGGGAAGACCATCTGTTCCTATTGCCTATATATTATGCAGGCGGGACATCTTTAAAAGACATCTCAAGTGAAGTGCTGGCAACCGCAGTTAAGACAGCAGGCAAAACGGCAGAGGTTTTACAAAAACGGTCGTCACTCTTCAGTCGCATAAGAGAATGGGATAACTATGTTGTTTTTGGTGCACGTGATGAGTCTTTGGCAGATTTTGCGAGGGAAATTGCAAAAAGGTTGGAATGAGAAACAAGGATGAAACATTGGTGTAGATTTATGTTAAATATTCGACCTGAATAAGTGTCATTCCAGCTTGTCTGGAATCTTTCTGGAAAAACCCTTTGCAACCTTTATCAAGGAGGATTAAAGAAGGATTCCGAACAAGTCGGAATGACAGAGAGGAAGAATTGAAAAAATATTATCTCCACAGACAATACCCCGGTCTTAATTTAAACTACGAAAAGGAACTTAATCCGGAGCAGTTTGCTGTGGTAATGCGTCCCGGAGGGCCTATGCTTGTTCTTGCAGGAGCGGGCACAGGGAAAACAAGGACTGTCACCTATCGTGTTGCACGTTTAATAGAGACCGGTATAAAACCTGAGAACATCCTGCTGCTGACTTTTACCAATAAGGCTGCAAAGGAAATGATGCGGAGGGTTGAGTTTTTAATCGGCAGGAACATCCAGGGGCTTTGGGGTGGCACGTTCCATCATATAGGGAATATGATTTTGAGGCGGCACTGCCTGCTTGTCGGACACAGAAGCGGATTCTCTATCCTGGATAGAGAAGACTCAAAGGAACTGTTCGATATATGTCTTACAGAAACAAAGAAGAAAGAAACCATGATCCCAAAAGGCTCTGTGCTGTGCGAGATATACAGCCTGATTAAGAACACGGAAATCAGCATTGACGAACTCATTCCTGTGAGGTTCCCGCATTTTAACGATGTGTTGGATGAGATAAAGAAGGTGATTACGCTTTATGATGAAAAAAAGAATAGTCTTAATCTGATGGACTTTGATGACCTGCTGACAAAATGGAAAAAAGTTCTATTGGAAAATGAAAAAATAAAAGATTACTATTCATCAAAGTTCATGCACGTGCTCGTTGACGAATACCAGGACACAAATAAACTTCAGGCTGAGATAGTTGATTTGATATCATGTTCTAACAGGAACATGATGGCGGTCGGTGACGATGCCCAGTCAATATACTCATTCAGGGGAGCAGATTTTGAAAACATCCTTAAATTTCCTGACAGGTACCCTGATGTAACTATCTTCAACTTAACCATCAACTACAGGTCTACGCCGGAGATCCTCAACCTTGCTAACAGAAGCATTATAAATAATGTCAGGCAGTTTCAGAAAGAGCTTCACTCTGTAAAGGGTTCAGGCACAATGCCATGTCTGGTCCCTCTTAAAGATGTATTTCAGCAGGCTGATTTCGTTGCGCAGAGAGTGCTCGACCTTAGTGCAGACGGTATCTCCCTGAACGAAATAGCAGTGCTTTACCGTTCACATTACCAGTCAATGGAACTGCAGATGGAACTTCAGAGAAGAGGCATCCCCTTCGAGATGAGATCGGGTTTGAAATTTTTTGAGCTGGCACATATCAAGGATATACTGTCCTTTCTCAGGGTTGTAACAAACCCTTATGATGAACTTAGCTGGAAAAGGATAGTCAAATTAATCCCTGGTATTGGAAATATTACCGCAAAGAGACTCTGGGACTCGATAAGTAGAGCAGAGAGCCCGCTCGATGCTATATTTAATATGGGCAGGCTTGTATCGAAAAAGGCTCTGGATGGCTTCCACCTCTTTCTTGACCTTTTAAAAATGTTGAAGGGAGGGGAACACGGCGATGCACCCTTGCAACCTTCTGCTGCTATAGGCCACATTCTCAGGCATGGTTATGAAGACTATCTTTACAGCCATTACCCGAATGCGGAAGACAGGGTGGAAGATATAGAACAGATGATGAGGTTTGCATTAAAATATAATTCTCTTGAAACCTTTATAAGTGAATTGAGTCTTCAGAGCGCATCAGGCGGAGATGTAGATGATGCAGACGAAGACAGAGAATGTGTTATACTCTCAACTGTTCATCAGGCAAAGGGGCTGGAATGGAGTACGATTTTTGTTATAGGATTAAATGACGGCAGGTTCCCGTCAGTAAAATCATTGAGGACGGAGTACGAGGAAGAGGAAAGAAGACTTTTCTATGTCGCTGTTACCAGGGCAAAAGATGAACTCTATCTATGTTATCCGATTACATCAGATGACTGGCATGGACTCGGGTTTTTAAGACCGTCACGCTTTATAAAGGAATTGCCTGAGGATGTTTATGAGGAGATAATTGTTGAGGATGTATAAACTCTAATGACTTACATTGAGGCTATAAAAGACGGTTTCAGATTAGTAAACAGAAACTGGCAGCTTGTACTTATCCAGGTATGTATTGTTATTTTAAGCACCATAGGGTTTTTAATAATGGTCGGTATCCCTCTTGCAATAGCGTTCATCATATTCGGAATTGACCTTACAGGTCTCGCAGACATAAAAGATGTTTTCAGGATGGTTAAAGAACCTTCTGAGATTATATCCAGATACTTCTGGCTTTTTCTCTTAGTTATTACAAGCTTTTTTTTATACATTATCACGATTGCAATGCTTGGAATCTACGTATTTGGTGGTTCTGTCGGCATTATCGGACAGGCGATAAAGGACAAGTCCCTGAAATTCAGCATGCACGGATTCTTTAATGAAGCAAAGAGGCTTTTTAGCAGGGTTCTAGGGCTTGCTGCCTTAGTAGGTATCATAATGGCTGTTGCTGCTTTTGTGCTTGTCATCTTGGGGTGGAGTACAACAACCCTGATATCATTTTCGAGGGGGCAGGATTATACCCTTTCCCTGTTCCTGGGTACTTTTTTTTCTCTAATCTGGATTTTAATTGCGCTGTCACTTATGCTTGGATTACTCTCAATAAACCTTTATGGAATTGCGGCGCTCTTTTTTAAAGGCACCGGACCCGTAAAATCCCTTAGGGAGGCAGTTAACTATTTAGCCAGGTATCCGATTGCCTTCTGGCTTTACACTATCCTTTTCGCAGGATACGTAATTGCAACCTTCCTTTTGGTGCTCATTAGCTATCCTTTTACATCGATACCGGTAATAGGCACAATAATTTCGTTCCCGTCACAGCTCTTTTTGTATGCTGTCCAGACTTACCTTTTCCTTGCGGTTATCGCTGCTACACTTACCTTTTACTATTCAACAGAAATCTACAGAAAGCCTGTTGCTGAAAATTCCCCG
>Ga0154657_1100_pt1 | contig 10051 bp, 9 predicted proteins | sample Rifle2008BG13ft_FD_116086 | JGI IMG/M metagenome (GOLD analysis project Ga0154657, IMG submission 116086) | Nitrospirae bacterium RBG_13_39_12 | reverse complement strand
ATAATCTATGTCGTTTTCATTGAGCTTTTTAGGCGAGTAATTATACTCACCTAAAAAAAATAACTTCTACTTTGCAGAAAGCGTTATAAATAAGGATGAGCTACCTCTGAATACGAGAAGCAGTATATCCTCTCCAGGGTTTATCGTGGTCACCATATTTTCATAGTCCTTGATGTTAGTTATCTTTTGTCTGTTTATCTCCTGTATTATGTCACCCTGCATAAGTACCATAGCAGCAGTGCTGTTTTCATCGACGCCGGATACAATAACGCCTCTGATTTTTTCAGAAAGTTTTAGCCGGTTATAAATTTCTGGTGAAAGGTCCTGCACTGTTACCCCTTTTAATAAATTGTTAAATTCAGCATCTGAGATTTTTTCCGTATCAGGAGATAACTCACCAATTGTAATCTTTTTTGGTTCTGTTTTATTTTCTCTGATAATTATCATCTCCACTTCCTGCCCTGGTGGGGTATTTGCGACCATATTTTTCAGCTGGTAGGGTTCATTTATGTCTTTGCCCGCATACTCTAATATAACATCGCCTCTCTGTAAACAGGCTTTTTCAGCAGGGCTTCCTTCTACGACATCTCCAACGAGTACTCCTTTTTCATCCTTCAGATTAAACTGCTTGGCAAGTTCAGGGGTTAAGGACTGAATTGTTACCCCAAGCCACCCCCTTATAACCTTACCCTTGGTAATCAGACTATCCATTACAGTCTTTGCCATGCTTGTCGGTATTGCAAAACCGATGCCCTGATAACCACCGCTTGTAGTGAATATAGCAGAATTTATACCGACAAGTTCCCCTCTGACATTTACGAGTGCGCCGCCGGAATTCCCGGGATTTATTGCTGCATCTGTCTGTATGAAATCCTCGTAATCAGCGATGCCTACGTTAGCTCTTCCGATGGCACTCGCTATGCCTGTTGTTACAGTCTGGCTTAAGCCGTAAGGATTTCCGATTGCTATCACAGTTTCACCAACTCTTAATTTCTCTGAATCACCCCATTTTATTGTGGGGAGATTATCAGCGTCTATTTTGACTACTGCTATATCTGTCATTGCATCGTTCCCTACAATCTTTCCGGTAAATTCTCTTTTATCCGAAAGTGTTACTTTTATCTCATCAGCACTTTGAACTACATGATTTGAGGTTAAGATATATCCTTTAGAATCGACAATTACACCAGAACCAAGGCTTGCAGTTTTGCGTTCTTTAGGTGTTTTAAATTGGTCTCCGAAAAACCTTTTTAAAAAAGGGTCGTCGAAGAACGGGCTCATTTTTTCCTGTATCTTTATCGTTCTTGTTGTGGATATGTTTACAATGGCAGGCTTTACAGCTTCTGCAATCTCTGCTGTAGCCTGTCCGATTTCAGTTAAGATATTGATAGACTTTTGCGATATTACAGGCTCAGCAGCACAAGTATATGACCAGAACCCTAAATTGAATAATACTAAAAGCCCTGAAATGAAACATGTTCTTATAGAAAATGCTATTTTGAAAAATACTTTTACCCTGGGAATCATTTTGCCTCCTGTTAAAAGATTGATATGTCAGTAATTGAGTTAACAATTATTCCCGACAATATTTTTTTAAATCTTAATATATTAACATTTAGTACAAGGAGTTAAAAAGTTCATATTGTATGGATAATTATTGAAAAAGACATATTTAATATAAATTATAGATTGTGGAAAGATGGCAAAGGTTGGATCTGGGTTATAATAGCCATTAAGTAAGGAAAAATGAAATTATCAATTATAGGACTATCCAACTCAGGTAAGACAACTATTTTCAATGCTCTTACAGGAATGGATATCGAAACTACTGCATATCCAACAACTAACGCGGAGCCGCGCAGATGTATTGTAAAAGTGCCTGATTCGAGGCTTGATAAGTTATCAGAGATATTCAGACCAAGAAAGACGACGCATGCAACGATTGAATATGTAGACTATATCGGTCTTACGAAGGGTGATGTGGAGCAAAACAGGAAAGTATTTGATTTGATAAAAGATGTTGATGCAATAGTGCATGTTGACAGGGCATTTAAAGATGAGAGTGTTGTACACCCGTTAGGGAGCGTTGATCCCTTGCGAGATGCAGAGACAATTGAACTTGAGTTGATATTTGGAGATCTCGAGTTTGTAGAAAAACGCCTTAACAGAATGGAGCAAGGATTAAAGAGGGGAAAAAAACCCGATGAATCTGAAAGGAAATTGCTTCTGAAATGTAAGAATAGTCTGGGAAAAGAAATTGGTCTCAGATATGTTGAGTTTAATGAGGAAGAACATAGTGCGATGAGACCATTGCAATTTTTGTCTACTAAACCGGAGGTTATTGTTCTGAATGTTGAAGAGAAGGATTTGAATACTGACCATTTAAACGATATTCAATCATCTATACTTAAAATGTACCCTTTCCTTACAGTTTTAACCATGTGTGGCAAGATAGAGATGGAGATTGCCAGGCTTTCACCTGGTGATGCGCAACTATTTCTTGATGACCTCGGTATTAAGGAAACTGCAGCGAACAAGGTTATTCACACTTGTTATAAGCTCCTCGGTCTTATCTCATTTTTTACATATGTCGGAGATGAGGTAAGAGCATGGACCATGACAAAAGGTCAAAACGCACAGAAGGCAGCCGGCAAGGTACATTCTGATATAGAGAGGGGTTTTATCAGAGCCGAGGTTATTTCTTTTGATGATTTTATCTCCGCTGGAAGTATACATGTAGCAAGGGAAAAAGGAGTTTTAAGGCTGGAAGGAAAGGGTTACGAGGTAGATGACGGAGATATTATTAATTTTAGATTCAATATATAGAGCCTGGCTGGTTTTCTTCCCGGTCTAAAATCTCCCTGTAAATAAAAGGCTTTGTGCTTGCCGGAACTTCAGGGGCGGCATAGAGTTCTTTAAGGTCAGATGTCTTGATGTTTTTTAAAAAATTTACAACAAGAGAAAGAGGAGTGTGATTGTTAATAATAAGAGCCCATTGAATCTGATATCTGCGTGACCATTTTGGGTGACACGCTATTTTATGGATAACGTGTGAAGCTGTTTTCTTCTTGCTTGTTATTTTAGATATATCTCCTTCAGTCATGTATGGGCTGTCAAGGCATATTGGAACGACATCTTTCATGCCATCTTCAATAAGTTTCATAAGAACATTACTATTTGCCCTTTTTGCAAGTGTTTTTTTAATCCCCAATGGGAGTGAGAGAATTTTATCACTAATATTGGCCTCGGCTTTTATCCTAACGGTTATCGGGACAACCTGATTCCTTGTTAGATCAGCCAAATCAAATATTTTAATGGATTTAATAAGTGAAAGGGAGATTTTTTGTGGAGTTTTTGGGTTTTTGCATAAAGCCAGCATTATGCGATAGCAATCCTTCCATCTCAAGTTATTATGAATATCTTCGAGTATCTCAGAACTTATATTTCTTCTGTTTGCAATAATTATGGCAAGATCTTCTGTAAGGTTATTATTTAATAAAAGTTTTGAGATAACTTTAGAAGAAGGGTGGTATACAAGCGACTTCAGTTCTTCATCACTTGCAGTAGTTGCCAGTTTTATGGCTTTATCTAAATCTCTCATGTTTTTATTTTAACCTAATCAAATAGAGTTTAGGTGTTTCTATGCTGTAAAAGGCATTTTTAAAAACTATATGGCTAAATCTGTGCCATTCAGACTGAATCTTGCATCGGAAGCCTGTTAATGATGATAAAAGAACTCTGTTAGGGAATGAATCACTTAACGGTAATGATCTGGAAGTTATGTTATAATTCATTCGCAATGGATATTAAAAGATTAGTAAAACAAAATATTCGTTCTTTATCAGCATATGAAACAAGGGAGATTCCTTGCAGGGTAAAACTTGATGCTAACGAGAGTCCTTACGGTTTTAGCATGGCATCAAAAGCAATTAGCAAGATAGAAACCAACAGATATCCGGATCCGGAGGCTAAAGAATTAAAGAAAGTAATCGCGAAAGATTTGGCGATTAATAAAAAGAATGTACTTCATGGCAATGGGTCTGATGAGCTTATTTACTATCTGATTGCTGTTTTCGGAGGGCCTGTTCTGTATCCAACTCCCACCTTTTCAATGTACGGAATAATTTCACAAGCTCTCGGAGAAAGGAAGATGTCAATCCCTCTGGATAAGGAATTTGATCTTGATATAGATAAAATGTTAACTGCGATTAGAAAAGATAAGCCCGGTCTTATATTCCTAAGCAGTCCGAATAATCCGACAGGAAACTGTTTTTCCTCAGAGAAGATATTGAAAATAATAGATGCAACCAGAGGTATTGTTGTAGTAGATGAAGCTTACCAGCCTTTTGCAAGTGAAAAAGGGTTCATTCCCATGCTTAAAGATTACAAGAATCTTGTTATCATGAGGACACTGAGCAAAATAGGACTTGCAGGATTAAGAGTAGGTTTCCTGATAGGTGATGAAAAGATAATCTGTGAAGTTAATAAGGTCAGGCTTCCATTTAATATCAATTCCTTGTCACAGAAAATAGCTCTGGAAGTTTTAAAAAACAGGAAAGAGAGGAATTTGTATATAAAGTCAATTGTCTCTGAGAGAAACAGACTTTTTAATGAACTGTCAAAATTTGAAAGCATAAGTCCATATCCGTCAGAAGCGAACTTTATATTATTCAGTGCCAATGAACCTGATGGAATATATGAAAGGCTTTTGAAAAAAGGCGTACTGGTCAGGAACATGAAAGGTGTTGTGAATGGTTGTCTGAGGGTTACAGTGGGAACACCCGGAGAGAATACTATTTTCCTTAATGTTTTAAAGAAAGTTGTTTGACGTGTAAGCCTGCCATTTTCATTATTGTATGTAGAGAAAAACATAGCAGGATATGATTGAAAAACCGGAAGGTGATATAGGAGGCAAAAAATGAGGACAGCCAAGATTGCCAGGAAAACAAAAGAGACGGATATAAAACTGAGTATTAATCTTGACGGAAAGGGACAATACTCTTTGGATACATCTATTCCATTTCTTGACCATATGCTTTCTTTGATGTGCAAACACGGGCTGTTTGATATGAGATTAAAAGCAAAGGGAGACATTGACGTTGACTTTCACCATACAGTGGAAGATGTTGGTATCATATTCGGTAAAGCAGTTAAACAGGCACTTGGAAATATGAAAGGAATATCAAGATACGGTCAGGCATCTGTGCCAATGGATGAAGCACTGGCATATGTAAGTCTTGACATTAGTGGAAGGTCATATCTTGTTTATAAGGTTGAATTTTCCAAGAAAAGCAAGATCAGGAATTTCGATCCCGATCTTATCGAAGATTTTCTCCAGGCATTTGTTGGCAATAGCAGTATCACACTTCACGTTGGGTCCCCGTATGGCAGAAATACACATCATATAATCGAAGCAATATTCAAGGCACTGGGAAGGGCATTAAGACAGGCTGTATCAATCGATCCGAGGGTCAAAGGAGTGCCTTCTACGAAAGGTGTTCAATAATTACGAATAATACCGATTGATATACAAAATTATGGGAAACAAGCAGGCCATAGCATTTTCGCTCATTCTCGGTCCCGATTCCAAAAGCTTTCGGGACAGGACCTCCGAGGTGAATTCTGTCTTCGACAGTATTCAAATCCGCTCAAATACCATGCCCTGCTTGTTTTTTGAAATTAATAAGAGCATTTTAAAATGAAAATAGCAATAACAGGGAAGGGCGGAGTCGGTAAGACCACACTTGCGTCTCTACTTTGTCATATCTATGCACAAGAAGGGAAAAGGGTTATAGCGGTTGACGCGGACCCGGATGCAAATCTCGCATCAGCCCTTGGAATATCAAAAGAAGAGATATCAAAGATCAAGCCTATAGCGGACATGAAGGAGCTTATTGAAGAAAGAACCGGGGCAAAAACAGGTAGTATGGGCGGGATTTTTAAGCTTAACCCCAAAGTGGATGATCTGCCGGAAGGAATCGGGTATCGATTGAATGGGATCACTCTTCTCATGATGGGTAAATCAAAGGCAGCTGCCTCAGGCTGTTATTGTCCGGAAAATGTGCTTCTGCGGAGACTTCTAAAGCACCTTGTGATTGAAAGGAGTGAAGTAATAATTTTAGATATGGAGGCCGGGATTGAGCATCTGACAAGGGGAACGGCAGAGTCTGTGGATGCTTTTATTGTTGTTGTTGAGCCTGGGCAGAGAAGCATACAGACAGCCGCAACAGTCAGAGAGATGGCAAGAGGACTGGGTGTCAAAAAGGTTTTTATTGTTGCAAACAAGATCAGAGGATCTGAGGATTTAAATTTCATAAAAGACAATATCGGTGATATGGAACTTGTTGGTTCAATTAACTTCAATCACGCTATAATGGAAGCTGACATTAAGGGTTCCCCACCTTTTGATTATTCACCCATAACAATAAACGAGGTTAAAGATTTAAAAGAAAAAATTGAAAAGAGCTTTAACAGTTAAAAAATGAAAATAAAAAAAATACTTGCGGGCATTGATTTTGGACAAGCTACAGAAAAAGTCTTTTCTTACTCATTATATTTTGCTGAAGCTCTGAAGGCATCTTTGACCCTTCTATATGTTATTGATTATCTTGTAACCCCACCATCTTATATTTTCCCTTATATTGATAAAGAAAAACGAACTGCTGAGAAAAAATTTGCTTTATTAAAAAAGAAATTGGAAAATGCCGGGATTAAAGCGGGATCAGAAGTTACTGTAGGCAGGCTTCATGAATCTTTCAAGACTGAAGCAGAAAAAGTAAATGCAGATATGCTTGTTCTTGGTTTCAGGTCTCATGCACTAAGAAGAAGCAGTTCGGAGAAGCTGATAAAGGGATTGCAGATGCCTATGCTTGTGGTTAGAGGAGAAAAAACTGATTCAGTAAGAAATGATTCTGTAAAAATCAGAAAAATTCTATGCCCTGTTGATTTTTCTGAAGGTTCAGTAAAAGCTTTATCAGTGGCAAGGGAACTGAAGGATTATTTTTTTGCAAAGCTGGATGTAATACACGTATTCCCCAGTCATATTATTAAGAAGAAGATAAATAAATCGATGGATAAAGAGAAGGTGGTAAAGGAATTAATTGAACATGAGACAGGCAGACTCAGCAAAATACTTAAGGATTCCGGCATCAGGGAGTCAGGAAAAATAGACGAAGGGGAACCATATAAAAAGATAATCTCATTCTCGAAAGAAGAGGACATTGACCTGATAGTTATAGGTGCACGTGGGTTGGGTTTTATAAAAGGTATGATCATCGGAAGTGTGACTGATTCCTTGCTAAAGACTTCTCCGTGTCCAGTGATAGTAATACACTGATGCTCGGCGAGATTTTCTTTCTTCTGATTGGCCTTGTATTAATAATCATAGCTGCTGAAGGATTTACTAATGGCATAGAGACCCTGGGCAGAAGATTTTCTCTTTCTCAGGCAGTTGTGGGCAGTCTCCTCGCTGCAGTAGGTACTGCGTTACCAGAAACCGTTCTGCCAATAGTTGCAATATTTTTTTATAGCGGAGAGTCGGCAAGAGATATAGGTGTAGGCGCCATACTCGGGGCACCATTTATGTTATCTACACTGGCATTTTTTCTGGTAGGCATTACGGTATTGGCATCATTTATAAAAAAGAAACGGGGGTTTGAGATTAATGTCGAGACACAATCTACCAGGAGGGACCTTATCTTCTTCTTGCCTATGTATTCAACAGCAGTATTGGTACCTATAGTAGCTGGAAGGTCATTTTCTGTTCTAATAGCAATAATGCTTATCGGTGGATATATCTTTTATGCATATAGGACTTTCAGGTGTGAAAGCGCTGAAATAGAGCATTCCGGGAGGATGTACCTCCAGAGGTTAGCCGGAAAATTAAGACTTTCAACTGCACAGAAACCTAATATTATATTGATATTATTTCAGGTTGCAGGCGCTTTATTAGTTATGATTACAGGTGCGCATACATTTGTTAAAAGCCTTGAGCATATTTCAATAAGATTCGGGATGAACCCTCTGCTTTTTGCCTTGATGCTTGCTCCTGTTGCAACGGAACTCCCGGAAAAATTCAATAGTGTTACATGGACATGGAAGGGGAGAGATACACTTGCAGTCGGAAATATAACTGGTGCCATGGTATTTCAGTCAACTTTTCCTGTTTGTGTAGGGTTATTGTTTACAGATTGGAAGTTAACTGGAATGGCTATCTTCTCGGCAATTCTTTCACTTTTATCTGCATCAATAGTTTATGGCGAATTGGTATTAAGAAAGCGTATTTCGCCGTTAACATTACTCTTTGGAGGCGTGCTTTATCTTGTATATGCGGTTGTATTAATTGCAGGTAACAGGTAATGGAAACTAACTGCTGACAGACTGAATATCCTGTTAGCTAAAATTTAAAAGTGAACCCATTTTCTTAAAGATATACACCTTATTCAATCTGAACTTCTTACTTCGGAAATACTATAAACATAGCATCATAACAACTGTCTGTCATTCCAACTTGTTCGGAATCTTTCTTGCGGTTGTTTCTCCTTGCCCATGCTTGTAAGAAGGATTCTGGACTGATCCTTGACAAGCGAGGACAAAAGCCAGAATGACAATAAAACATGTAAAGTTATCTCTGTCATGATGAATGAGGTGTTCACTTTTAATTCTTATTTGGCAGACAGACTGAATGTCCTTGACAAATAGGTTACAAAGGGATATTTTGATATTAAGCACACTTTGTAACCGTAAGGCGTAAAAAGAAGGTTTTATCATGGCGAGGTATTTTGGAATAATAAATTGCAGATTTCGACCTATCATACTATTCTCGTTCTTGATTGTATCATTTCTCCTCTATAATCTTGCACTTGGGTATTACAAGGCTAAATACACTGAATCCGCGCATGGGAATAACCCATCGGGTGCAGGGGTTAATCGCTCAGCAACCTCAATTGAAACTGGCTTTGGTTACTCAAAAGGCAACTGTACACACTGCCATGAGCAACATGCCAGTATCGGTGGGGGAGAACCTTCACCTACTGGTGGACCAGATCAATTTTCACTCTTTGCCCCAATGAATGCGACAAGTCAAACCACTAACTTCTGCTTTCAGTGCCATAAGGGCATCGGTTCTGTCCAATATGGTATTCTCACAAACCATACCTACAGCAAGAACTTTGGGGGAGGAACTGCTACCTTTGACAATATCTATGATGCCTTTAATACAGCAACTGGTTCATCCCATAACCTCGCCGATGTCCTAACCCGTGCTACCCAAGCCTGGACTACTACTTTTACCAGCACTACCAATGCCTGTATCGTGTGTCACAATCCTCATACCGCCCAAAAGAATCATCCAGTTACGGTCAATGCCCTGAACGGGGTTAACACAGCAGTGAGAATGCCTGGTGATTATAAAGCTAATGACTATAACCTTTGGGGAGATGAGACCGGCTCCGGCGAAATGATGAGCGAATGGTGGACACTATATCAGGCACCTTATTGTAAGGGCAAAACTACCTATGAGCCGGCTTGTAACTCCACTTTCAACGGATCCAATCTACCAGGAATTATAGGTGGATGCAGATCAGGGTGCCATAGGGGGACCGCTGCTTACAGTACTGAACGCTCTCGAAACCTCCGCCCCGTTAACTGGACTAATGATTCAACTGAGCCTGGGAACCGGAGTGTGCATGGAAAATTTCCTTCGAGTCCCAGTGGTGATGATGGTTTCCCCATAGCCCCTTATACTGATGGTACCAAAAACTATGTCCTTTCCTGCACCGACTGCCATGAACCTCATGGCTCCCCAAATGAATGGCTGTTGAGAACCACTGTCAATGGAAAAGATAATATTAGCATAACATCATCTGGTTGGTGGTGGGCGTTTTGTACAGCCTGTCATGACTTGGTGACTGGGATGCCAGATGGGTGGCATAAAAGTGGAATGCAAAAGTGTAGTAACTGCCATTACCACGACTATACCTTAGAGGGCTGGTTCTGATTGACCACGGGAGCATTTAGGGTCAGGTCTCCACATTTGACAAATTAATTTAGT
>Ga0154657_1092_pt2 | contig 10165 bp, 8 predicted proteins | sample Rifle2008BG13ft_FD_116086 | JGI IMG/M metagenome (GOLD analysis project Ga0154657, IMG submission 116086) | Nitrospirae bacterium RBG_13_39_12 | reverse complement strand
TCTGGACATGAACGACTGGGTGATCCAGCAACAGCAAATCTGTCTGGCCGCCCTGAACACGCTCGGCTTCGACGGCTATCGCATCGATGCCATTAAGCACCTTCCCTTTGAGCATATAAAACGTGTCTTCCAGATATCCGGGATAGGTGGCGACAGCGTGTTCGGTGAGGCCCTCACTGCCAACGACAATGAAGAAAACCTATTCCTCTGGCCGCTTATAGACACAACTTCCATAGCCTTCTACGATTTCCCTCTGCACGAGACCCTGCGACGTGTCTTTTCCCCGGCCGGGACTATGCGGGAGCTGGTCGATCCTTCGGCATACCGCCAAGCGCTACCCTAGTATCGGGCGGTCACTTTCACTATCACCCACGACATCCCGAACAATGATGGCTTTCGCTGGCAGATGCTTGATACGCAGGACGAATTTCTCGCGAACGTCTACATCCTCTGCCGGGACGGCGGTGTTCCACTCGTATTTACCGACCATAACGAAAGCGCCAATAAATATGGGTCGGACCGCGACCGCTGGAACAATGCATGGTGCCGCAAAGACATCGTCGGGATGATCGCCTTTCACAACGCTGTGCACGGCGCACCCCAGTGCTCCCTTTTTGAAGATGACAGCTTCATCGTCTTTGCCCGCGGCGACCAGGGCATTGTCGCTATCAACAAGAGCGCGGAGTGGCAACACCCGTGCATCTGGACCTATGGACTTCGCCATGGACTTTACCGTTACATGATTTACGGCTACGATATGCAGGTCCAAGGCGACCACTTCAAGTTTGCCATCCCGCCTAGGCAGGCGCAGATATGGCTATGGCAGGAAAAGTGAGGAGACAGAGGGCAACCCTGTCATGGGGAATGACAGTATACGGGAGGATGTGCGTTCGTCAGAGAAGATCATCGACACACCTAATTGGGGAAACCCGGTCAGAACGAACAATCATCAGTATCTTTTTTATTTATTTTCATTTGAAAGTCTCACAGCAATCAAAATTTTAATTGTCCGTCTGAGATGAAGGATTTCAAAAAGCTTCAGAACGTTTATTTTGGGATAAACTGTTTGTCTGCAGGTTTGAAATCAACGCTCAATAATCCTCTGTGAACTGTTGCTATCTATGAGAGGTCTAAGGAATGGTTGTTTGATGAAGTAATCGATTAAAATTAAGGTGTTTTCAAAACGAGGATTTTGGGTAATTATCCGCAGAGAAAAAATACCTTAAAAACTACCTGGAAATGTAAATTTTCTTATTTATCTATCTCAGAAAACTATCAGCCTAATCTATGCTTCTCTCTCCAGTTTCTCCATCTGCTCTCTTTTTTCCTTGCAGTCTATACAATAAATTGCAAATGGAATGATTTTAAGCCTTTCTTGACTTATTTCCTCTCCGCAATCCTCACATTTACCGTAAGTGCCTTCTTCAAGTTTCCTCAGAGCTTCGTCTATTTTGTGTAGGTTTTCCCTGTGCGTGCCCAACTGCCTTAAACTGATGTCTTCTGTCAGATCAATGACTGACCAGTCCCCGTCATCGAGAGCTGTGTCTACGAGTTGGCGTGTTTCACCTTTGATGTATTTTGAAATCTCGTTTTTTGCCTCTTTTATTATTTCTTCTCTTTTATTAATCAAGAGCCTTCTGAGAGTGGTTTTTTTATCCTCCTCGGCTATTTTGCTCACGGGTTTCTTTATCCCCAAAGTTTTGATAGGTATCTTTTTTTTCTTTTTAGTTTTGGGCCTAATTTTTTTGGGGGTTGTCTTTGAAACAGGTCTTAAGGTTTTCTTGACAGGTTTTTTTATTTTTTTCTTTATCGTTTTTGACGCAGGTTTTTTTACAGCAGTCTTTAATGTTTTCTTAGCAGATATTTTTGTCTTTTTCATTTTTGGTTTTTTGTTTGACATTACTTTGTTTCTTCTGTTTTTTCTTCTTTTGATTTTTCCTCTTCTTTATGAATCTCGATAATACTCCTTACCTTTATATCTGCGGCCTGAAGCGCTTTTTTAATATCAATGAGTTTTGCGTCTGTTACTTTTAAAACAAAATTGCTGTTTGTTATCTTACACCTCCATTATTTCTTTTTCCTTGTGTCCCAGAACTTCATCCACTTTAGATATGAAGGAATCTGTTATTTTCTGTGTTTCATCCTGCAATTTTTTCACCAAATCTTCACTGAGGTGTTTTTCTTTTTCAAGTTTTTTAAATTCTTCGTTTGTCTCCCTCCTGATATTCCTTATGGATACCTTTGCTTCCTCAGCCTTTTTCTTTACAACTTTGACGAGCTGTTTTCTTCTTTCTTCTGTAAGCGGAGGAATATTTATCCTTATTATTTTGCCATCATTCATGGGGGTTAGGCCGAGGTCTGATTTAAGAATAGATTTTTCTATGTCGGGTATGATTTTCGGGTCCCACGGCTGAACTACTATCTGACGGCTCTCTGGTACGCTGAGGCTTGCAAGTTGTTGAAGAGGAGTTTGGGTTTCATAATAATTTACCGCTATCCCATCGAGAAGTGCCAGAGACGCCCTTCCTGTTCTTACAGAAGCCAGGTCTTTACGCAGGGCCTCTATGGTACGGCTCATTCGCTCAGTGGTATTTCTTTTTAACTCTTGCTCCATTATTTCCTCTTACAAGAGTCCCTATCTTTTTCCCCTTTATTATTCTTTTTATATTTCCGTTTCCTCTGAGATTAAATACCACAATAGGCAGGTTATTGTCCATACATAATGATACTGCAGTCGAGTCCATGATGCTGAGTCCCCTTTTCAGCACATCAATGTAAGTGACTGTGTTGTATTTTTTTGCCGTAGGGTCTTTTACCGGGTCGGAGGAATATATACCGTCAACCTTTGTTGCCTTTAGGATAACATCTGCTCCAATCTCCATAGCCCTCAGGGCTGCAGCGGTGTCAGTTGTGAAATAGGGGTTACCTGTTCCGGCAGCAAAGATGACAGTCCTTCCTTTTTCCAGGTGTCTTATTGCCTTGCGCCTTATATAGGGTTCTGTAAGTTCCTTCATCTCGATTGCTGACTGAACCCTTGTTGGAATGTCGTTTTTTTCGAGTGAGTTCTGGAGGGCAAGTGCATTAATGACAGTCGCAAGCATTCCCATATAATCTGCGGATGCTCTTTCCATTCCTTTGACACTGGCCTCCACCCCTCTGAAAATATTTCCCCCACCTATTACAATTGCGATTTGAACCCCTGTAGAAATTGCTTCCTTTATTTCCTTGGCCATAAAGTCTACAGTAGACGGGTCAATCCCGTAACTTTTATCTCCCATCATGGCCTCACCACTGATTTTCAGGAGAATCCTGTTATATACAAGACTTTTTATTCTGTGTTTATTCTCCAAGTTGAAACCTGACAAATCTTCTTATGATTATATTTTCACCCAGCTTTGCGACTTTCTCGGAAATTATATCCTTAATCTTTTTCTTCTGATCGGGATCCTTGACGAATAGCTGATCAAGAAGACAGGTGTCAGTGTAAAACTTCTCAAGCTTGCCCTCTATTATCTTTTCGACAACATGTGCTGGTTTGTCTGTAACTTGTACTATGTATATATCTTTCTCCCGTTCAATAGTAGCCGGAGGTACAACATCTCTGGAGAGGTATAATGGATTTGCAGCTGCTATATGCATAGCAATATCCTTTATAAGTTCTTTGAAATCATCAGTTTTTGCGACAAAATCTGTCTCACAGTTAACCTCAACCATTGCGCCTATTTTCCCCATATGTATGTATGAGTATATGAGTCCTTCAGATGTGGTTCTGCCTGCTTTTTTCAGTGCAGTTGCAAGGCCTTTCTGTCTGAGCAGGTCTATAGCCTTTTCAAAATCTCCGTTACATTCTGTGAGTGCTTTTTTGCAATCCATCATACCGACACCAGTTTTTTCCCTGAGGTCTTTAATCATTCCTGGAGAGATCACTGTCATTTTGCCTCCTCAGCTTCTTCCTGTTCTATCTTTTCCTCGACCTTCTGACTCTCGATACTTTCTGCAGCAGTTTTTGACAGTATTTCTTTGCCTTCGATTACAGCATCTGCCATTTTTGAGGTAATGAGTTTTATAGCCCTTATAGCATCATCATTCCCAGGTATTACATAATCGACTTCATCAGGGTCGCAGTTTGTATCAACTATTGCAACTATAGGCACAGAGAGTTTTCTTGCTTCTGCCACAGCAATCCTCTCCTTCTTGGGATCTACTATAAAAAGGGCTTCCGGGAGCCTCGTCATCTCTTTAATGCCTGACAGGTTCTTTTCCAGTTTAGCTTTTTCTTTTTCGATAGCAGCAACCTCTTTTTTGGTAAGCAGGTTTAATGTGCCGTCCTCTTTCATGGTTTCAAATTTTTTCAGTTTTTCTATGCTTTTCTTTATAGTATAAAAATTTGATAGCATACCACCAAGCCAGCGCTGGTTGACAAAAAATGCCCCGGCCCTTGTTGCCTCTTCCTGAATAGCATCTTGTGATTGTTTTTTTGTGCCGACAAAAAGTATAGGCGCTCCTGTTGATGCTAAAACTTTCACGAAGTTATAGGCATCTTCAAGCCCTTTTACTGTCTTCTGAAGATCAATAATATAGATACCATTTCTTTCTCCAAAGATGTATTTTTTCATCTTGGGGTGCCATCGCTTTACCTGATGGCCAAAGTGTACTCCTGCTTCAAGCAGTTCCTTCATTGCTACTACCATCTCTTGTCTCTCCTCCTGTTTCCTGTCCCTCTGTTTACTCGTGATATCGCCATATCGGCGCACAGAGGCAGAATGATGTATTTCCGAAAGAAAACACCTGTCTTTCGGAGAACAAAAGACTAACACAAAAATGTCTTTTTTTGCAAGGGCATGAGATGCTACAATTATCAACAGACACATATACTATTTACCTGACATGTTTTTAGCAGGTAGTAGTAAATTTATTTCGGAATTTCGAATTTTGTCCGCCTAAGGCGGATTCGAATTTCGAATTCTCCGTAAGGAGGGGGTAAAAATGATATCACGTTACACACGTCCTGTGATGGGAAGGTTGTGGGATTTAGAGAATAAGTACAAAAAATGGCTTGATATAGAGATTGCTGTGTGTGAGGCATGGGCCGAACTCGGTGAGATACCAAAGGATGCCCTGAAGGTGATCAAGAAAAAGGTAAGATTTGATATCCAGAAGATTGACGATATTGAAAGGGTTGTTAAGCACGATGTCATAGCATTCCTTACATCAGTGGCTCAGAATCTCGGGACAGAATCGAGGTTTATCCATAAGGGATTGACTTCATCGGATATACTGGATACTGCATTGGCAATGCTTATGCGTGAAGCGTCTAACATTATCATAAAAGATATAAAGGAATTGTTGGATGTCCTTAAAAGGCAGGCTTTCAGATATAAAGACACACCAATGATGGGAAGGAGCCATGGTATCCATGCGGAACCAATAACTTTTGGGTTAAAGTTTGCCCTGTGGTATGAAGACATGAAGAGAAACCTGGCAAGGATGAGAAAGGCAAGGGATGTAATAAATGTAGGGAAGCTTTCTGGAGCTGTTGGTACTTTCTCCAATATCCCACCTGCAGTTGAGGAAAAGGTATGCAAAAAGCTCGGCCTTAAGCCCGAACCTGTCGCAACCCAGGTGGTCCAGAGGGATCGGCACGCAGAGTATCTTGCAACTCTCGCACTCATAGCAGCTTCTCTTGAAAAGATAGCGGTTGAGATAAGGCATCTCCAGAGATCAGAGGTTTTTGAAGCAGAAGAACCTTTTATGGAAGGACAGAAAGGATCGTCAGCAATGCCGCATAAGAGAAATCCTGTTGGCTGCGAAAATCTTGCTGGTCTTTCAAGGCTTGTAAGGTCGAATGCTATGGCAGCTTTCGAAAATATTGCTTTATGGCATGAACGGGACATATCACATTCATCTGTTGAACGTGTGATAATTCCGGATAGTACAATACTAGTTGATTATATGCTTGACAGAATTACAGGAATCCTGGAGAAGCTTCATGTTTATCCGAAAAGGATGAAAGAGAATATATATAAAAGCTATGGCCTTTTTACTTCTCAGAGGGTAATGCTTGCTCTTATTGATAAAGGCATTGACCGTGAACATGCATATGATATTGTGCAGAAAAATGCGATGAACAGCTGGAAGTCAGGAATTCAGTTCAAAAAGTTATTATCAAAAGATAAGGAAGTAAGAAAATATCTTACAATGAAAGAGATTGAAAACATTTTTAATCTCAAATATTATCTGAAAAATATAGACTATATATTTAAAAGGGTTTTTGGGACAGCCAAATAAATCATTACAATCTTCCATTTCTGCTAAAATAAATCCCTGATGAATTTATTGCATTTTTATCGAACCCCGGCCTTTTCGCTGTCGAAAAAAAATGAACTATTGGCAGTTGCTCGGAAGAATATTTCTTCTCAAATAAGCGACATAGAAACAGAATATTGCTTTAATATTGAAATATCTGCATCTCTTACACAAAAAGAATTAGATATCATTAGATGGCTGTTGTCTGAAACATTCGAACCGGATAATTTTTCGGAGAAGAGTTTTTTTAATTCGAAATTCGAATCTGCCTCCGGCAGACAAAATCCGAGTTTTGTTGTTGAGGTTGGTCCCCGCATGAACTTTACAACTGCATGGTCGACTAATGCAGTCTCGGTATGCCACGCCTGCGGATTGACAAAAATTATCAGAATTGAAAGGTCGAGAAGATACAGATTAGTAAAGGGTAAGCAGTATGCACCAAGCAGTAAAAAAGAAAATAAATCTCAACCTCTGAACTTCACAACTTCACAACTGCAGGAATTTATCGAACTCGTCCATGACAGGATGACGGAGTGCCATTATCCGGAAAAGCTTATTACTTTTGGGACAGGAATAAAAGCAGAACCTGTTTATATCGTACCACTAATTGAGGAAGGGATAGAAGCTTTAAAGAAAATAAACATTAAAACCGGACTTGGTCTTGATGACTGGGACATTGAATATTATTACAATCTATTTGTTAATGACTTGGGTCGCAACCCCACAAATGTAGAATGTTTTGATCTTGGTCAGTCAAACAGCGAGCATTCCAGACACTGGTTTTTTAGGGGAAGGCTGATAATTGACGGAAGAAAGATACCGTATACATTAATGGATATAATCAAGCATCCATTAGAAAGAAAACCCGGAAACAGTATTATTGCCTTTAAGGATAACTCAAGTGCGATTCGCGGATACGAAATCGAGACAATAATCCCTGAGCAACCGGATAAACCCTCCTGCTTTCAGAATGCAAAGCTTAATTATCACATTATATTTACAGCAGAGACACACAATTTTCCTACAGGTGTTGCACCGTTTCCAGGAGCAGAAACAGGCACAGGCGGCAGGATAAGGGATGTGCATGCTACTGGAAAAGGCAGCTTGGTTGTTGCAGGTACAGCTGCATACTGTGTTGGCAATCTACAGATACCAGGGTACTACCTGCCATGGGAAGACCCCTCTTTTGAATATCCGTTAAACCTTGCATCACCTCTTCAGATAGAAATAGAAGCAAGTAACGGAGCTTCTGATTATGGAAATAAATTTGGTGAACCGGTTATTCAGGGCTTTACAAGGTCTTTTGGCTTGAGATTGCCGGACAAGGAAAGAAGCGAATGGATAAAACCCATAATGTTTACCGGTGGCATAGGACAGATTGATAAAAGGCACATTGAGAAGGAAGAACCACGAAAAGGAATGCTTGTAATCAAGATAGGAGGACCTGCTTATAGAATCGGGATTGGGGGGGGGTCTGCCTCGAGCATGATTCAGGGCGAAAATATAGCTGAGCTAGACTTCAGTGCTGTACAGCGCGGTGATGCAGAGATGGAGCAAAAGGTTAACAGGGTTATAAGGGCATGTGTGGAGATGGGTAATGAGAATCCCGTTATCAGCATCCATGATCAGGGTGCAGGGGGTAATTGTAATGTTGTTAAAGAAATCATTTATCCTGCCGGTGCAAGAATAGAAATAAGAAGTATTCAGCTGGGTGATAATACACTTTCAGTACTTGAGATATGGGGTGCTGAATACCAGGAACAGGATGCACTCCTTATACAACCGTATGAGGCTGAAAAGTTTATTGCTCTATGTAGAAGGGAGAAAGTTCCTTGCTCAGTTATCGGAGAGATTACAGGAGATGGTTACATAGTACTTCATGATAAGGTAGACGGAAGCGTTCCAGTGAATTTTGAGTTATCAAAGGTGCTTGGCAAGATGCCGCAGAAGACCTTCAAAATTAAGAGGATAATACCTGATCTTAACCCTTTACAAATACCTGAAAATATTACTGTTATGGATGCTGTTGAAAGAGTGTTCCGGCTTGTGTCAGTTGGCTCCAAGAGGTTTCTTACAAACAAGGTCGATAGATCTGTTACCGGTCTTATAGTGCAACAGCAATGCTCAGGTCCTCTCCAGCTTACAATATCTGATGTTGCAGTTGTAAGTCAGGGCCATTTCGGATTAACAGGTGCAGCTACTGCTATTGGTGAACAACCAATAAAGGGGCTGGTAAACCCTCAGGCAATGGCTCGAATGAGTGTAGGTGAGGCATTAACCAATATCGTGTGGGCACAGGTCAGTTCCCTTGAAGATATAAAATGCTCTGGCAACTGGATGTGGGCAGCAAAGCTTCCTGGTGAAGGTGCAAGGCTTTACGATGCTGCGGTGGCTTTAAGGGATATCTTAATTGAACTTGGTATAGCAATTGATGGTGGTAAAGACAGCCTTTCAATGGCTGCCAGAGTTCTAGATTCATCAGGCAAAACGGAAATTGTCAAGGCACCGGGAACTCTTGTTATTTCTGCATATGTTTCATGTCCAAATATATTAAAGGTTATCACACCAGATATCAAAAGGCCGGGTGAAAGCAGGCTTCTTTATATTGATCTTGGAAAAGGCAGGGACAGAACAGGGGGCACTGCTTTAGCGCATGTCTATGGACAAATCGGAAATGAATCTCCTGATGTTGACGATCCCCAACTTCTTAAGCGCACCTTTAATGCTATACAAAAGCTCATAGCGGATGACGTGATACTTTCAGGGCATGATAGAAGTGACGGAGGATTAGTTACTACATTGCTTGAGATGGTGTTCGGAGGTAACTGCGGGATTGATGTGAATATCAAGTCAAAAGTCAAAACTCAAAAGTCAGAAAAAGAGGTTAAGAAGATAAGAGGCTCAGAAGACAAGAAATCTCAACTTCATAGTTTCTCAACTTCTCAAGTTTTTTCTCTTCTATTCTCAGAAGAGCTTGGAATGGTAATCGAATATCTCAATGAGAATGAGAAAAAAATAATATTCTGTCTAAAAAAGGAAAAAATACCCTATCAAATTATCGGAAATACCACGACAGATAAAAATATAAATATTAGCGTAGATAAGCGATCTGTTTTAAAAGAGGACACGATAGTTCTAAGGAATTTATGGGAGGAAACGAGTTATCAACTCGACAGACGCCAGGCAAATCCTGACTGCGTTGACGAAGAAAGAAAGATAAATTTCAATAGAAAAGGTCCTAAATATATCTTGACATTTAATCCTCAAAAAACACCTCAGGAGATTATAGAAAAACAAATCAAACATAGAGTGGCAATAATTCGTGAAGAAGGCAGCAACGGAGACCGTGAAATGACCTCCGCTTTTTATCAGGCAGGATTTGAAGTATGGGATATAATGATGACTGATCTACTTGATGGGAGAATAAGTCTTGATAACTTCAGGGGGGTTGCCTTTGTAGGTGGTTTTAGTTATGCAGATGTACTTGATTCTGCCAAAGGTTGGGCAGGGGTAATCAGGTTCCATGAAAGACTCTATGAACAATTTCAAAAGTTTTATGAAAGGCTAGATAGCTTTAGCCTCGGAGTTTGTAACGGTTGCCAGCTCATGGCGCTCCTCGGCTGGGTTCCCTGGAAAGGAATTCCGGATAGCGTTCAGCCAAGATTTATACAGAACAGGTCAGGCAGATTCGAATCACGATTCTCAACAGTTCACATTTTACCGAGTCCCGCCATTATGCTGAAGGGGATGGTTGGCTCGACATTAGGTGTTTGGGTTGCACATGGTGAAGGAAGAGCCTATTTCCATGACAATGATATACAGAAAGAGGTTATTAGACAGGGCTTGGCACCTGTACGAT
>Ga0154657_1137_pt1 | contig 10230 bp, 11 predicted proteins | sample Rifle2008BG13ft_FD_116086 | JGI IMG/M metagenome (GOLD analysis project Ga0154657, IMG submission 116086) | Nitrospirae bacterium RBG_13_39_12 | reverse complement strand
CTTCGGAAAAGGGCAGTTTAGCATTCCTAAAACAGGACATTTCTAAATTGGTAAAATAGGACATTATCATTTTGGTGTGACACATCCGGAATCATCTGTGCTCTGTGCTGAGTTTGTCGAAGTTCCCGCATAAATAAGTTTTTATATGTTAAATTCCGTACAATAATCAATAAACAATTTTCCAGGTTCTTTTTTTAATTGAACACCTGTAACCATGAAATGATTCCCATCAGGATCAAAATATGAATAATAATTGTATTGTTTAGCTATTCTAAAACCGAAGCGGCTGTAATATGCAGGATCGCCAAGAACAAATATTCGTGTATATCCTTTTGACAGAGCAATATCGTTACCTTTTCTGATGAGTTCTGACCCTATACCCTTCTTTTTATGTGAGGGCAATACAGCAACAGGAGCAAGCCCTATTCCAATAACTTCTTTGTTTTTGTTATACATCGGGCTGTAAGAAATGTGACCCAATATTTTCCCGTCTGTTTCTGCCACTAATGATATTGTAAGGTTGCCGTTCTTTCTTAATTTATTTATAATTCTTGCTTCAGTCGGACCGTTGAACGCCCTGTTGTGGATTTCTGCAATTCGATTTATGTCTGTATCTTTCTCTTCCCGAATATTCATTCTGTTTTTCAGTGTAATGGCACAAGCTCACCGGCGGCTTTGGAGCGTGGCGGAAAAGCCGTCCGTTTGAGTGCCTTATTGGGCAAAGTCTTATTTCAGATCCATTACGCGTAGACGCTGGCCTTCGATTTTGGCAATCTCTCTCATTAGCACATAGCCCAGTCGAGGTTGATTCTGCATGAGACCGGTAAGCGCGGCATTATTCAACTCAATCAGATGGGTTTCTTTGAGAATAACCACGTCCGCACTGGCTGGAAGCATGTCAAGGAACTCAACCTCGCCGACGAGGGATTGCTCGGGAAGGGTAGCCACTAGTTTCCCGTTTACCCTAACCGAGACCTGACCTTCAAGCACGATGAACATCCTGCCCAAGGACTTCCCCTGCTCGATAAGGCGCTCACCAGCTTTACAGTGCCGCAACATTGCCGCCGATTTCAGCGCATCTCTCTCCTTGTCGGTCAGTCCTGCAAACAGTTTGGCCTTACCCAACGCCTTGGATAGCTCCAATGCCTTAGCCTTAGCCCCGTCTGCAGCAAACGAATTGCCCGCATAATTCCCGATCAATACAACAACCACAACTGTCAATAACAAACGTGCTGTCAGTCCAGTAGCCATACGTTCATCTCCTTTCAGTCGACATGTGTCGCCATTTCCGATATACCCAAAGCAAGGCAAAAGGGACACCTATGACCGTGTTCATTGAATATAAAGATCACGGCTCTCATCAATTTGATCACGATAAATTGGAGTACCCATTGCTTCGCCGATTTTTTCACGTTGTTTTTCTGCTGCATAAAGAGGGATAGTAAGATAGAGTAATATTATTATAATATAATCAATTGGCTTCATGACAATCGATTTCTTCTCATTTATATAAATTTCCACATTATTACATAATCTTAATCCAAGTATATGAGAAATAATCTCACCTGTCAAAATATTTCATGAATACCTGTCGTTACCCCTCAAAAACATCAATAAACTCGAACTTCTCTCCATCAAACAACCCCTTATCCCCTAATTTTATTTTAGGAATAACGAGGAGGGCCATGAAAGACAGGGTCATAAAAGGAGAGTGTAATGTTGAGCCGAGGCTTTTGGCCATTTTATTAAGGGCAGAGTATTTTTCCGCAACACGGGAGCATTCTTCATTGCTCATAATCCCAGCTATCGGCAGGGGCAGAAGCATTTCTTTTTCTTGTGATACTGCGCAGATGCCGCTCTTGTTTTCGATAATCAGATTTACAGCGCGGCAGATATCTTTGTCAGTTACTCCGACAGCTATAATGTTATGAGAGTCATGGGCAACGCTTGAGGCAATTGCGCCTTTTTTAAGCCCAAAGTTCTTTACAAAACCTATTGCCACTTTTGATTCATTATAACGGTTTACCACTACAATCTTTAAAACATCCCTCTTTATATCAGACACAATATTTCCGTTCACTATAGATGGAGTTGTTACTCCTCTGTCCGTGATTACCTGACCGTCTATTACTTTGATAATATGTATTTTGCCTATCCTGCATGCAAGGAAAAAATCTTTTGCCTTCTTTTTTTTCATTTTAAAATTATTCACTACTGCCGGTGTGTTTTTAGCTACAAGTGATCTGCCTTCCTCAGCTACAATTTCTCCTCTAATAATTGTCTTCAGCACTTTGAAATCCCTGAGATTATCCACAACAATAAAATCAGCATTATCTCCTTTGCGAAGGAGACCGATATCGAGCTTGTAGTGGGATACGGGATTGACACACGCGACCCTTAAAACCTTCATTAAATCAATCCCGTAGTCAACAGCCCTTTTAACCAGATCATTTATATGTCCCCTTATCAGCTCATCAGGATGCTTGTCATCGCTGCAGAACATGCAGTTTTTATAATGCTCGTCTACAACTGGTATCAGTTCATCAAAATTCTTTGCTGCTGAACCTTCTCTGATGATAATCTTCATCCCCAACCGGAGTTTCTCCAGAGCTTCGTCTTTCTGAAAACACTCGTGGTCCGTTGAAATCCCTGCCTTGACATATCTGCGAAGGTCCTTACCCCTTAATCCAGGCGAATGGCCGTCTATTACTTTTTTGTATCTTTTCGCTATGTCTATCTTCTTCATAACATCCGGTAAGGCATGTATCACACCCGGGAAATTCATCACTTCTGCTAAAAACTTTATTTCAACCATTTTTAGAAGCTCTTCTATTTGCTCGGGACCGATATTCGCTCCACTTGTTTCATAATCAGATGCAGGCACACAGGAAGGAGCTCCAAAATAAAACTTCACAGGCACCGTTTTTGCATTGTCAATCATATACCTGACACCTTCTACTCCCATGACATTTGCTATCTCATGAGGATCGGATAAAACTGCTACGGTCCCGTGAATTACAACTATTCTGGCAAGCTCTGACGGAACAAGCATTGAGCTCTCAACATGAAAATGTGCATCAATAAAGCCGGGTAAAATATATGTATCATATTTTCTGTCTTCCCGTATGACATCTGATATCTTTCGGTTGGAAATTTTTATTGTCCCTGGATATATCTCGGACTTCAATACGTCAACAATATTTCCCGAAAACGTTTTAATCTTCTTTTTCATACTTGCATCTGGTTCTTTAAATTAAATCTAACTATCCCTGAGCAGTCTTACTTATTTTACACCCTGTCAACCTATTTGCAACCATAAGAAAATGGTAATATACTTATCTAAGATTCCTATCATCTTTAAGAATGATTTAATAAAATGAAAATTGTACCGGCAATACTTGCTGAAACCTTTGATGAGTTTCTCTTAAGATTAAAACAGTCTGAATCCTTTACGGACTATGTCCAGATAGACATCATGGACGGTTATTTTGTGCCGACTACCAGTTTCCAGCTGGATAAAATAAACGGAGTAAAAACACCTCTTGCTTTTGAGTTACATTTAATGGTGAAACACCCTTCAGCCATAATGAGCAACATAAGTAATCCAGGACTTAAAAAAGTATTCTTCCATGTTGAGTCTGATGTAAAACACCCTGATTTCATCAAGCATATCAAGGGAAAAGGCATAAGCGCCGGTCTGGCAATTAACCCGGAAACAAAATTTCATGATTTCCGAAAAATAGCTGAACTGGTAGATTCAATACTGTTCCTTACTGTAGACCCCGGACAATACGGCAGTCCTTTCAGGCATGATGTCCTGTATAAAATTGCTGATGCAAGGCGCATTTTCCCTGATAAGATTATATCTGTAGATGGCGGTGTGTCACTTGACAACTTACATTTATTCATTGACATCGGGGTTGATTATGTTTGTGTCGGAAGCAGGATTTTTCTTGACGATAATCCGGGGAAACGCTACAGGCTTTTCAAAGATAAAATAGCTGAAATCGAAGCAGGAAGCTCTGGTAAAATTCCAAATACTCAGAAATAGGAAGGAAAGTAGATGATAATAGCAGTCGGAGCAGACCATGGAGGTTTTCTTCTGAAAACAAAAATCGTAGAGTTCCTGAAAGAACTGGGGCACGAAGCAAATGACCTCGGCACTCACAGTGAAGAACCGGCAGACTATCCTGATTATGCAAGGGTTGTATGTCGGCAGATACTGCAGAAAAAGGCTGACAAAGGAATATTAATCTGCGGGAGCGGTGTTGGAGCCTGTGTTGCAGCAAACAAGTTTCCCGGCATACGTGCTGCAATATGCCATGACACTTTCTCAGCCCATCAGGGGGTTGAAGACGATAACATCAATGTCCTCTGTCTCGGAGCAAGAGTCATAGGGGATGAACTTGCAAAGGATTTGGTTAAAGTCTGGCTTTCTGCTTCCTTCTCAGAAGCTGAAAGACACAGGCGCAGATTATCAAAGGTAGAAGAGATCGAGAGAGAGTTTCTGAAGGGGAATAGGAACAGCGACACTTTCAAAGATAGAGCATGAAGCCATAAAGAAATAAAACAGATACTGAAAGGAATGCGATGTCTGATAAAAAGAATTTTGAAAAGTTAGAAAAGATTGCCAGGTTAATACGTTACTTCATACTTACCTCAACTACCAATGCCGGCTCCGGTCATCCCACATCATCCCTTTCAGCAGCTGATCTCCTGACAGGTCTATTGTTCGGCGGAGTATTCAGGTTTGATATTAATCAACCCGGACACCCTAACAATGATCGTCTCATCTTTTCCAAAGGACATGCGTCACCTCTTTTTTATGCATTATGGGCTGCTGCCGGAAAATTGTCTGAAGAAGACCTTATGACTTACAGAAATTTCGGCAGTCCTCTTGAAGGACATCCGACCGTTGTTTTTCCTTATGTTGAAGCTGCTACGGGCTCGCTCGGCCAGGGACTATCCATCGGTCTTGGAATGGCGTTAAACGCCAAATATCTTGATAACCTTCCTTACAGGACTTATGTGCTTCTTGGCGACAGTGAAATGTCAGAGGGCTCGCAGTGGGAAGCCATACAGATTGCCGCACATTACAAATTAAACAATCTTATTGGTATCCTTGACGTAAACCGGCTTGGTCAGCGCGGAGAAACAATGTACGGACATGACCTTGTCGCCTATAAAAAAAGGTTTTCATCTTTCGGCTGGAAAACTATTTTAATTGACGGACACTCTTTTCCTGAAATTCTTGCTGCTTACAAAAAATCACTTCGTACTGCCGACAGACCTGTTATCATCATCGCCAAAACTCTAAAAGGCAAAGGAGTCTCTTTCCTCGAAGACAAGAACGGCTGGCACGGGAAAGCCCTGAAAAAAGAAGAATTATCAGTTGCATTAAAAGATTTAGGCGGTGTTGACACTTCAATTCATGGAAAAATTCGGAAACCAAAAAACCTGAGGACTGAAAAACCATCGTTCAAAAATGCAGGAGAAATAAATTACCCTTCTGATAAACCTGTTGCTACCCGCAAGGCATACGGTAATGCGCTTGTACGTATTTTCCCGCAATTTCCCAATATGGCAGTTCTGGATGCTGAGGTGAGCAATTCAACATTTGCCGAAATATTCCAGCAGACATACCCGGAAAGATTTTTTGAAATGTATATTGATGAACAGAATATGGTAGGAACTGCTTTGGGTTTATGCCGCAGAGGCAAAATTCCTTTTGTATCAACCTTTGCCGCATTCTTTACCAGAGCTTTTGACCAGATCAGGATGAGCCAGTATTCAGATGCAAATATTAAATTCGCAGGCTCACATGCCGGAGTATCAATCGGCGAGGACGGACCTTCTCAAATGGGACTTGAAGACATTGCAATGTTCAGGACAATCTTGAACAGTGTAGTGCTGTACCCATCAGACGCAATATCAACTGAAAAGCTGGTTGAGGAATCTGCAAAACACCATGGAATCTTCTATATCCGGACCACCAGAAAAGACACCCCTGTTATCTATGATAAAGATGAAGATTTTGCAATAGGAGGAAGCAAAGTATTAAGAAAAAGTAACAGTGACATCATAACAGTTATTGCTGCCGGCGTGACACTTCACGAAGCACTTGATGCATATGAAGAGTTGAAAAAAGAGGGCATCTTTATTCGCGTCATTGACCTTTACAGCATCAAGCCGATTGATAAGACGGCAATCCAGGAAGCTATGGGCATTTCCAGGGCAATTATTACTGTGGAAGACCATTTTGCAGAAGGCGGACTCGGTGAAGCAGTGAGGAGCGCCCTGGATAATATCTCTGTCCCTTTATATTCACTTGCAGTTCGAAAAATACCCGGTAGCGGAAAACCTGAAGAACTTCTCGACTATGAGGGAATATCCAAAAATGCCATTATCAAAAAAATAAAGGAGATTTTATGAGACCCCAAAATCTTAAGTCAAGAATATTTCTGGATGGCGGTGACCCCAATGAGACAAAAGAGATTATTAATCTTCTGGGATTTATAGACGGACAGACAACAAACCCTTCCCTTATATCAAAAAATCCGGTCGCCCGCAAGCGTATTGAACAAGGCGACAAATTCACCAGGGAAGAAATCCTCTACTTTTATCGAAGCGTGGTACAGGAAATTTCTTCTCTTATTCCTCAGGGATCAATCTCGGTTGAGGTATACGCAGATTCTTCTACACCTGCTGAAGAGATGCTGCGACAGGGAAAAGAGATGTTTTCCTGGATTCCCAATGCACATATTAAATTTCCTACAACACACGAAGGACTGAAAGCAGCAGAACAGGCAATAAAGAGCGGTGTGCGTGTTAATATGACACTCTGTTTCACACAGGAACAGGCTGCTGCAGTTTATTCAGCAACTAAAAGTGCGGGGAAAGGAGATGTCTTTGTTTCACCATTTGTCGGCCGGCTTGACGACAAAAAAGAAAATGGAATGGATTTAATATCTAATATTCTTAAAATGTATCAAAAAGGCGATGGCCATGTTGAATTACTAACTGCCAGTGTAAGAAATATTGATCATCATTTATATGCACTCAAACTCGGTTCAGATATCATCACTTCGCCATTAAAGATACTTAAAGAATGGGGTGAAAGAGGACTTCTTACACCGGGCAATGATTATTCCTATAATCCGAAAATCCTGAAAGCTATTGCTTATAAAAATATGGACATTACAAAAAGCTGGCAGGGTTTTGATATCCGTCATGAACTGACTGAAAAAGGACAGGAAAGGTTTGCAGCAGACTGGAATGCCTTAATTAAATAAGGAAACCGGTTTTAGAAGATTTCAGCCTGAGGCATCAATATCAACTAATCTGTCAAAAAAAGAAATGACAACATCGAATAAATATCTAATTGTACTCGCAGGAGACATTGGCGGAACAAAAACCCGTCTTGGCTTTTTTGCTGTAACTAAAAAGAGTTTTCGCTTGCTATCAGAAAAAACTTTCCTGAACAGAGATTATAGTCAACTTGAAAATATCCTTGAAGATTTCACCAGAGGACAAAATAATATTTCTTCAGCCTGCTTTGGCGTTGCAGGTCCGGTAACCGGTGAAATTATACAAACTAAAAACCTTCCCTGGGTAATCAAAACAAAATCCCTGCAAAATAAATTATGTGTCAAAAGTTTGGAGATAATAAATGATCTTGTAGCGAATGCCTATGGAATACCCGTCTTGAATAAGAAGGACTTTGTAAACTTAAACAGGGGTAAGACATTTAAAGGAAACAGGGCCTTGATATCAGCTGGAACAGGCCTCGGTGAGGCTGTTCTTTTCTGGAACGGAAAATGTCATATCCCCTCTCCTTCAGAGGGAGGACATGCAGAATTCGGCCCGAGAAATTCTCTGGAGATTGAACTGCTTAAATATCTTGATGATAAATTCAACCGTGTCAGCTATGAACGTTTGCTTTCAGGAGAAGGCATTATCCATATCTACAAGTTTTTAAGGGACTATAAGAGGTTAGCTATAGAGCCGGAATGGCTCTCAATAAATTTAAAAAGAGAAGACCCTGCAATGATAATTTCAGAAACTGCCCGTATGAAAAAGAACAGGCTTTGTATAACCGCAATGGATATGTTTGCCTCCATATATGGGGCTGCTGCCGGGAATCTTGCATTACAGGCAATGGCTTTAGGTGGAGTATACATCGGGGGCGGAATTGCTCCCAGGATAATCTGGAAACTGAAAGACGGAACTTTTATGAATGCTTTTAAAAAGAAAGGCCGCCTTTCAAATATCGTTGCCCGGATTCCTGTCAATGTTATCATGAACGACAGGGCAGCTCTTCTTGGTGCTGCATCTTATGCAGTGAGTCTTTTAAAAAATAAGCAACCTTTAAATGAATAACCATGTGGCAGAGACCGAAGGGAATTATAAATAAAATAGTCTAATCATTTTTGCAGAGGATAGTTAATATAGAAAAAACACATCTATAATAAGAGCATTCTTATACCGATATACGCCTGGATGAAGTAGAAACAGATAATTACTAAACCCGCATAAAAATGCAGCGTCCTCCAGAACAGATCACTTCTTCTGATTTTTTTTGATATTAAAAATGTCGCTATGATTAATAAAGATATTACTAATCCGGTATAAAAATGAAGATCATATACGATAAGACGTTTATAATTGATATAAACAATATTTACACCGGCAAAAAAACCTAAAATGCCCATTAAAGCCAGAACAGGTCCAAAATTCCTGTGCCTTTTAATGTTTTTTGCTACCTTAGGCCTGCCTGCCGGTCTTTCCTTCCTTATCATCATTCCGAGCCATCCCTGATAAAGAACCAGAAGGATTACAAGCATATTATATGAACCGTGCACATACAGCAGAACTTCATTCATATTACTCATCACAACATATTATCATATGGAAATTTAAAAGCAATAATAATTATTTTTCCAAAACAAGACGATGAACCAGAAAATTGCATTTCATCATCGTTATTCACAAATTGTAGTTCAATAGATGGAGGATATAGTGTTTGAGCGGATTTATTAAGATGTGCATAATAGTATTGACTTCAGTTAGTGTGTCATTCCCGCTTGTCGGGTCGCCTCAGCGACTCGCCGAGGAGAGAATCCTTCCGACTTGTTCGGAATCGTGCAAAGAAAGATGCTGGCGATCCCGTATAAGCCGGGACAGGCAAGCCAGCATGACAAAGTAAATGAACTCAATTTTATGTTCACGCTATTATGAGAACCTTACTATCCCTATGTATGAGCGAAAACGCTGTATCCTCCGGTTCTATATCCGCTTTTATGAATACTCTCTGGTAATTTGCTTACTAAGGAATCGTATCAACCGATGCAAATTTTGGTTCGTGAAGCGGCAGCAGGATATCTGCCATATCTCTGACTTTCAGAACAATATTATATGCCTCATAAGAATTGATAAGCGTCCCGGGCGGGATTACTTCCATCTCCATTGCTTTTATCTTTATTGGTGGATAGAAGTTTTCCATTATCACACAAAACCCGGGTATGGCAGCTTTCCCCTTTGAGGTATCCACAAGCACAGTTAACCCGCCCTCGGTATGGGCAGGTGTGTGGACAACATTTATTCCTGGAAGAATTTCTGTATCTCCGGTAACTTTTTTTATCTGACCGTTATTTTCAACATCCAGTATGCAATCTTCAAGATAACGGAAATCCAGAGGATGCGGGTTGTGTATCTGCTCCAGTTCTTTCTCGTGCACATAGAATGTTGCATTGACACATTTGTAATCGTTTTCGCAGTGGTCGTTGTGTAAATGTGTATGTATGACTATGTCGATATCCTTAGGCTTAAGACCCCATCTGGCAAGCCCTTCCTCGAACTTATAAATTTTTCCTCCGATCGAATTCTCTCTTTCTTTAGACAGCAACGGAGCCATTTCTCCTGTATCCACGAGTATCTTCTTGTCGCCGCCTTCAAGATACCAGCAGTAAATGGGAATGGTATAAGGCTCTCCGTAGTCATGCTGGTAAGTCATCATGCCTTTATTAAAAGCCTTTGTCCCCATAACGATGGGATGGATTTTGTACTGGTTTGACGCATTCATGTATCTGCCCTCTTTCTTATTATTTATACATTAATATTATATGTATTTTCAAACCTGTCCAAAATAAATATTAAACCTTTAAAAAGAGTCATAACGCACCCGATAAACGGGTGGCTTGACGGTTGTGAGCCGTCTCAAAGACGGCCAAT
>Ga0154657_1108_pt4 | contig 10243 bp, 9 predicted proteins | sample Rifle2008BG13ft_FD_116086 | JGI IMG/M metagenome (GOLD analysis project Ga0154657, IMG submission 116086) | Nitrospirae bacterium RBG_13_39_12 | reverse complement strand
ATAAAGTATGTACCTCTTGCAGCTGCTGCCAATGTCGGGGTGCGAACTTCAAATTCATTTTTACCAACAAGTGACCTGAGCTTCCCATCAATCAGGTTTAAGATTGACTTGCCTTTTTTTCTGTCTACCGAATATAAATATTCCTCAACGTTGAGCCTCGAGTTTTCAGCAAGTGTCAGAATGCTGTCATCTCTGAATAGCATTTTTGCCCTTGATTCCTTTTTTGTCTCGATTGTGTCTTTGAGAAAAATCTTGTCTTTAAGGACAGCATCTATTGTCTTAGTATCCCTTAAGATTGTTACATTGCCTTTTAGGGCTACTAAGAGGCCAACCTCTTCAGCGGTAGCTGTTATAGGCAAAAAGATTATCAGCATAACTACAAGACTTATCCTTTTTATCATAAATTCATCCTCAAAAAACATGTCGTAATATTTCTTTCATATTCAAAGATATCTATATTTGATCTGTTTTTAACATACTGCCATCCCACTGTCACATCAAAGTTTGAGCTAAAGGTCTTTGTCAGTGTGGAGGAGAATGTTGCTGTTTTGTCTTCTCTCTTTTCACCTGTTCCCGGATATTCGGCATCATAATTCTTTTGATAGTACTCACCCGAAAGATCTATTGACCATTTTTTGCCTAAGTCCAGTCTTAAATCTATATTACCTGTATGTCCACTGTATGCCCAGTAATCCTCATCTGTGGAATCATTGTCATAGCTGTAACTTAAACTTAATGCAGCAGTCCTGCTTACAGGTATATACTGAGTTATCCTTAGGAGATTATTTGATCCGTCCCGCTCGGAATTGTTCTCAAAGAGCGGTGAATTTTTGAAGTCTTTACTCTGGTAGTTATATTGTATGGTTGTAAAAAACCCTTTTCTCTCAGCTATGGTAATCGTTGGAGATATGCTATGCGAAGAAAGATATTCTTCTTTTCCGACGGTTGTGTATTCGAATGTATAAAGAGCTCTGAAAGAGAGAGGTTTACTTACAGTGTAATTTAATATAATGCCTGGAAGGTGCTGTTGGACATTGAAATCATCAAGCTCTTTATGAATACTCTGGTAGAATGAGTATGTTGGACCGATAAATAAATTTTCTGTAACAGCAGGCATATATTTGCCATCAATATATATGACTCCCCTCCAGTCGGATTTTCTCGATATTCCCTCTGGTAATGTCCCGTCAGAAGGTTCCAGTATAACATTGCTGTCGTATTGGGCTCCGGCTGAAAAACTTATTGACCAGTATTTCAGTACTATCTGTTCCTCTTTTTCCTGTATATCTCTGATATAGTCCTTAGCTATTTCTGATAGCTCAGTCCCGGGTGAAAGCTTGTTTGCTGTTTCGAAAAAATCCATTGCCTCTTCATGGAGTCCCCTTTTGTAGTAAAGAATGCCAAGTTCAAGATTTGTCCTTGGAGAAATGGGATCGAGCTTCAGGGCCTTCTTTAAAAGTTTTTCCCCTTCCTGATCATTTCCGGAATTACAAAGAGCAATGCCGAGATAAAGGTTGGCAGAGGGGTCATCAGGTTTTTCTTTCAAGGCAGCAGCAAAATCATCGGCAGCTTCAGAATATTCTTTCTGGTCAAGAGCGAGTGTGCCCTTCGTCATGAGTAATTCAAATTCAGACAGGTTCTCTGCACAAATACCTGAAGGAAAGATTAAAAATAAGATTAAGAGAAAAGTCGCTATCCCAATTTATATGTCCATTTTACATATTGTCTATTAGATATTTATCTTGCTTTATAAAGTACAGAACTCATTCCTGTATGTCAAGAAAAATTAAGGAATTTATTCAATCGCACGTACAAATAATCCGGATAAAAAAATTAGAATATTTGTATATTGAGTGATGTTGCGGGTGACTTTATGGTGTGTAATATTTACAGAATATGGGCTATAATACTTTTTTTAGCGCTATAGGAGGATATTATTAAAAAATTACCTGACAGAAAGGGTTACTTTGGTATTTACGGTGGCAGGTTTGTTCCTGAAACCCTTATGCCTGCGTTGATAGAACTTGAAGAGGCGTTCTTCCATTTTAAAAAGGATAAAGAAAGTCAAAAGGAACTCAGGCATCTTCAGGAGACATACATAGGCAGACCCACTCCACTTTATTTCGCCAAACGCCTTACGAAACATCTCGGTGGAGCAAAAATATACCTGAAGCGTGAAGACCTTGCACATACCGGTGCCCACAAAATAAACAATGCTGTTGGACAGGTTTTGCTTGCCGAACATATGGGGAAAAGGAGAGTAATTGCAGAAACAGGCGCTGGACAGCATGGTGTTGCTACTGCAACTGGGGCAGCGCTTCTGGGACTTGACTGTGAAATATATATGGGCACCGAGGATATGGAAAGGCAGGCTTTGAATGTCTTCAGGATGAAACTGCTTGGTGCAAAAGTTACAGAAGTGCCAACAGGCTCGAGGACTTTAAAGGATGCAATTAATGAAGCATTGCGCGACTGGACTACGAATGTAAGGGATACACATTATGTTCTGGGCACGGTATTCGGTCCGCACCCATTTCCTGTTATGGTCAGGGATTTTCAATCAGTTATAGGTAAAGAGGCAAAAAGGCAGATATTAGATGCAGAAGGAAGACTCCCTGATTATCTTGTAGCCTGTGTTGGAGGTGGAAGTAATGCTATGGGGCTTTTCTATGAATTTCTTAATGAAGATGTAAAGATGATCGGGGTTGAAGCAGGTGGAAAGGGCATAGAAACCGGAGAGCATGCTGCAAGGTTTGCAGGAGGCTCTATTGGTGTATTCCAGGGATGTAAGAGTTATCTTCTCCAGGATAGTGATGGAAATGTCCTCGGAACACATTCGGTCTCGGCAGGTCTGGATTATGCTTCAATAGGGCCTGAACATCCGTTTCTGAGAGATACAGGACGTGTTAAGTATACATATGCAACTGACGTTGAGGCACTTTCTGCATTTGAGCTTTTGTCAAAGATAGAGGGGATTATACCTGCACTTGAATCTGCTCATGCAATTGCAGAAGTGTTAAAACTTGCTCCTGAACTCTCGAATGAAAAAGTCATGATAATAAATCTTTCAGGACGGGGCGATAAGGATGTCCAGCATGTTGCCAGAATCAAGGGGATGGAACTTTAATGTCAAGGATCGAGAAAACATTCAGAAGATTGAAGAAGGAAAGAAAAAAAGCTTTTATCCCTTATATAATGGCAGGAGATCCATCCCTGGATGTGACGAAAGAAATTGTGCTTTTATTTGAGGAATGTGGAGCAGATATTGTCGAACTCGGAGTGCCTTTTTCAGACCCAATGGCAGATGGCCCCACAATACAGCGTGCTTCTGAAAGGGCACTAAAAAATGGTGTTACTTTAAAAAAAGTCATCTCGCAGGTGGAGGATATTAGACAAACAACTCAGATACCCATAGTCCTTATGACCTACTACAACCCCATATTCAAATACGGGATAGAAAATTTTATAAGGGATTCCGCAGCAGCAGGAGTTGACGGTGTTATTATTCCTGACCTTCCGCCTGATGAAGCAGGGGATTTTATAAATCTGTCAAAAAGTACGGCTCTCGACACCATTTTTTTGCTTGCACCAACATCAACAGATGAGAGGGTAAAGAAAGTAACAAAGGCATCAAGCGGGTTTGTATACTATGTCTCGATAACAGGGATAACAGGGTCTGCCCTTTTACTTGATGGCTCGATGGAGACTTTGATTTCAAATATAAGGAAATATACAAATAAGCCGATAGCAGTTGGTTTCGGTGTCTCTGCTCCTGATGAGGCGTCGGCAGTTGCGAGACTGTCTGACGGTGTTATTGTAGGCAGTGCCATAGTAAAAAGGCTTCACGATTCTCCTGATGAGCTGAAGAGCTATCTTATGAGTATCAGAGAGGCAATAAAGTGAGCGATACGGTTAAGAGGCTTGAACAGTTGAATACTTTGATGGAACTTTCTTCGCTTGTAAATTCAACCCTCGATATAGCTGAAATAAAGAAACGTGCAATTGAAGCAGCTGTTAAACTTCTTGACACAGAAGCAGGAAGTCTAATGCTTGTTGATCAGGAATCTGGAGAGCTGTTTTTTGAGGTTGCTCTCGGGGACAGAGGTGATTTTGTTAAAAAGGTCAGACTTAAAAGAGGAGAAGGAATTGCCGGGTGGGTAACAGAAAAAGGAGAGTCACTAATTATACATGATGTGCAGGCAGATCAGAGATTCTTTAAGGTTGCTGATCAAAAAAGTATATTTACTACAAGGAATATGGTTTGTGTTCCTGTAAAATCAAAGAATAAAATTCTTGGGGTACTCGAGGCAATAAACAAAAGGCATGGTTCTTTTGATGAGGATGATAAGGAAGGACTTTTAGCTTTTGCAAATCAGGTGGCGATAGCTATCGAAAATGCAATTCTCTATCAGGAACTTAGGGAAGCTTTTTATGGAACAGCACAGATACTGGCAGAATTCATTGAAAAAAGAGACCCATATACAGGCGGGCATACAAAGAGGGTGATGAATTACAGCTACGATATTGGGAAAGCTGTAGGCCTTTCAACAAAAGAACTGGAAGACCTTAAACTTGCTGCAATACTGCATGATGTAGGAAAGATCGGTATCCCGGATGTCATCCTTTTAAAAAAAGGTAAACTTGATCAGGCAGAGATTGAAGCAATGAATATGCATCCGAAATACGGGGCTGAACCACTCAGCCATGTTAAACAGCTTAAAGATATAATACCGGGTGTTAGAAGCCACCATGAAAGAATCGACGGTAAAGGCTACCCGGATAATCTAAAAGGTGAGGATATCCCTATGATAGCAAAAATAATTGCAGTAGCAGATACATTTGATGCCATGACTACAGATAGACCTTATCGAAAAGCAATGAGCCTCGAGACAGCTTTTGAGGAATTGAGAAATAATTCCGGAGGACAATTCGACGGTCATATTGTTAATACCTTTATCAGGATATTCGAAAGACGGGAGTCTGAGCAGTGAAATTGAAGGTCATTGGAAGCTCGGGAGGTGAATTCCCCGGGCATAATCCGCCAGCATTTTTAATTGATGATGTTCTGCTCCTTGATGCAGGTACTATCGGTGCATCCCTTGATGAAGCTTCACAATGGAAGATCCGTAACATATTAATAACACATGCACATCTTGACCATATCAAGGGAATCCCTTTTCTTGCAGACAATCTTGTTATAAAGAGCAGGAAGCAAAGCGTTAAAGTGATTAGTATATCAAGTGTGCTTGTTGCGTTAAAGAAAAACCTTCTGAACAACAGTATATGGCCTGATTTTACAATTATATCAGCGGCTTCGAAACCAGTGCTTTTGTTGAAGGTGATATTACCGAGAAAGCTTTTTAAAATAAATAGCTACAAAATAAATGCTTATAAAGTTAACCACTCTGTACCTGCTGTTGGATATATTATTGAAGATAAGAAAGGGAGACGGCTTCTCTACACAGGAGACACAGGTCCTACAGGTGAGATCTGGAAATATGCGAGGGGAATAAGCTGTGCTATTATTGAAGTATCTTTTCCAAACCGGCTAAGGAAAATGGCTTTAAAAACAGGACATCTCACACCAGAGCTTTTTTTAAAAGAAATCAGTAAAATGGAGAGTTTCCCTGAAAGGATTCTGATTACCCATCCCAAACCCTTATATAGAAGGCAGATTAAGGATGAGATTGAAAAACTTGCTTTAAAAAACGTTAAGATACTGAAAGACGGGGAAATATATAACATTTAGAAGGGATCAAAATGGCATGGTTTAAAAAGACAAAAGAAGTAAAGACAGATAAAAAAGGAAAGGTTACCGAAGGCCTATGGGTTAAATGCGATGGATGCAAAGAGATAGTGTATAAAAAGGAGATAGATAAAAACCTGAAGGTTTGCCCAAAATGCAATTATCATTTCAGAATAAGTGCACGCGAGAGGCTTAAACTGCTTGTTGATGACGGGAGCTTTGTGGAATTGGATGGCGGACTTGTATCAGTTGACCCGCTTAAATTCAAGGACAAGATTCCGTATCATGAAAGGATAAAGGAAAAACAGAAAAATACAGGGCTGAAAGAGGCTGTAATTTCAGGAGATGCACTAATAAAAAGCTATCCTGTAAGTATTGTTGTTATGGATTTTGCTTTTATGGGTGGGAGTATGGGCTCTGTTGTAGGTGAAAAAGTATTAAGGGCAGCAGAAAGGTCGATAGAAAAAAAACAGCCACTGATAACTGTTTCATCGTCCGGTGGTGCAAGGATGCAGGAGGGGATATTCTCGCTTATGCAGATGGGTAAAGTTTCTGCTGCTATAGGGAAGTTGAAAGACAGCGGTATTCTTTATATATCAATTCTTTGTGACCCTACATTTGGGGGCGTTACCGCAAGCTTTGCGATGATAGGGGACATAATTATTGCAGAACCGAAAAGTCTGATCGGTTTTGCGGGTGCGAGGGTAATAGAACAGACAATAAAACAACCACTTCCCGATGAATTTCAGAGGGCAGAGTTTCTTCTTGAGCACGGACTCATAGACATGGTTGTAGGCAGAAAAAATCTTAAGGAAACCCTTGCCAAGCTCATCGAACTTCTCATATGAGCTACAGCGGTACTATTGATTATCTTTACAATCTTCAGAAATTTGGTATTAAATTCGGGCTTGGCAACATAAGCAAGCTTGTTTCAGTCCTAGATAATCCACACAAATCGTTTTTTTCCATCCACGTTGGAGGTACAAACGGTAAGGGATCGACTTCAGCAATTATCGCGTCTATTCTTAAAACTGCTGGTCTAAAGGTTGGGCTTTTTACATCACCCCATATTGTCAGCTTTACGGAAAGAATAAGTATTAATGGTGAGGAAATAACCGAAGAAGATGTTATTAAGCTTGCTGAAGAGGTAAGAGATATAGTTGCACACCTTGAAGATTTCTCACCTACTTTCTTCGAAGTAGTAACTGCAATGGCTTTACTGTATTTCAATAGGGAAAAGATAGATGTAGCAGTAGTAGAGGTAGGGATGGGAGGAAGACTGGATGCTACGAACATAATTACACCCGAGGTATCAGTAATTACACCCATAAGTTACGATCACAGGGAATTTCTTGGAAATACAATTAGAGAAATAGCGTATGAGAAGGCAGGCATTATAAAAAGAGGAGTACCTGTTGTTACCTCATATCAAGAGCCGGAGGCGATGCGGGTTATAGAAGAGAAAGCAATAGAAAAAAGCACTGAACTCTACGCTTACGGTAAAGATTTTTCCTCGGTACTTATAAAAGAGGATACTACAGGAGTAAGCTTTGACTATCATACATATTCAGCTCCTCAAGCCCCATTTCTTATACCCCGAAAAACTTCTGACAGCTTACAAGATGTTTCAGAAATGCTTCAAGGTTCACCCTTCATCATTAAAGATTTATTCCTTCCACTTGCCGGTGAGCACCAGATGCAAAACGCATCTGTTGCCATACAGGCATCAATAATTTTACTGAATAATAATATGCCGAAAAGGGGAAATGGGGAAACGGAGAAAGGGTGTAACAAAAAAGCAGCAATATCCCCGATTCCCTTTTTCCCAGATTCTATATATCAGACCAAAAACATAGTTTCATTAATAAGAAATGGTGTTGCAAAAACAAGATGGCCCGGAAGGCTTGAAGTTGTGAAGGAAGACCCGCTTATATTGGTTGACGGAGCACACAACCCTGCTGCTGCGAGAGCATTGGCCAAGACATTAAAAAGTATATTCATGAAAAAATACAAAAGGATCGTTATTATACTAGGCATTATGGCTGATAAAGATATAAGTGGAATAATGGAACCTTTGTTACCTATTGCATCTGAAATCATATTGACTTATCCTGACTACTCAAGGGCAGCTTCTCCCGAAAAGCTCGCGGGGAATGCGAAATCTTTGGGGTTCTCTGAAGTACGGATTGCGCTGACAGTAAAAGATGCCATTGAAATGGCTACTAATTTGACACTTGATGATCCCCAAACATCGCTTATTGTTATTACCGGTTCTTTTTATACTATCGGAGAGGTAAAAGAGGCTATTGGGATGAAGGGGATACTTGCAAGGCTGAGAGAATGAGAAAGACTGCAGCTTTCAATCCCATTATTTGGATTAAGTTTGGTTTTTTATTTGCTGCTTTCTTTTTGTTGCCCACTCATTACTGCTTTTCAGAAGAACAGACGAATATAACTTCAGAAACTCTTGAATATAACGAAAATACTTTTACATATATTGCGAAAGGCAGTGTTAAGATTCAGAAAGCTGACACTGTCATAGAGGCTGATGAGATTAAATATAATGAGCAGACAGCCGACGTTATCGCTCTGGGGGATGTAAGATATAGCGATACAGACACATCAATTACAGCAAGCAAGGCTGAGTTAAATCTCGAAACAGAAACAGGCAGGCTATATAATGCAGAGGTTCTTTATAAAAAGGATAATTATCATATCTCAGGAGATGAAATAGAAAAAAGAGGCAGCAATTACTATTTCAGCCCTAATGCAACATTCACAACCTGTGATGCTCTGGTCCCCGCGTGGTGTTTCAAAGGGAAAAATGTTGACATACTTGTAGGAGAAAGGATTAAAGCAAATGATGTCTCTTTTAATATTAAAAAAACTCCTGTCCTTTATACTCCCTATCTGACAGCATCAATACAGACCGAAAGAAGCACGGGATTTTTGATTCCTGAAATAGGTTACAGCAAAACAAAAGGGTGGCAACTTGGTATACCCTTTTACTGGGCCATAGCGGAGAACCGAGATGCGACTGTTATTATGGATGTATATACAAAAAGAGGGATTGGACAAGGCCTCGAATACAGATATATAAAGCCAGATAATGTAAACAGTAAATGGTGGCTCTATCATTTAAGGGACACAAGTCTTGATAAAGACTTTTTTGAACTCAGGGCTACCCGTGAGCAAAGATCTGCGGATGGGATTGGTGGGTTTTTAAACCTGAACATTGTAAACGAGAGAGATTTTTATAGAGAATTCAGCACTAATCTGGAGGTTCGTACCAATCGCTTTCTTGAATCAACAGGAGAGATATCTCTTCCTTTTACGAAAACCCGCATTTACCTTTTATCTCAGTACTGGATTGACCTTAAAGATGAGAGTAACCCTGCTCCTCATAAATTACCCGAAGTTGGATTTGTCCTGAACCCTGCAAAGTTTGGTCATTTCTGGGTTGATGCAATAACAACACTTACCAATTTTTGGAGGGATGAAGGAGCGTATGGACAGAGACTTGATATTTATCCACGTGTTCTGCATAAGTTCGGAAGCGATGTGGTAGTTTTACAAACCCTCGGTTTGCGTGAAACTGCTTATTCCCTGCGGGAGAGTAAAGATAATTCTTTTCATAGAGAAGCTATTGAATATAACATACTTGCACATACAAGGCTTTTAAAGAAATATGGGTCTTTCTCGCACGTATTGGAACCTTCTTTAAGTTATAACCTTATTACTGATTCTGAGAGCTTAACACTTTTCGATGCGACAGAACTTTTCAAAAAGACGTCAAGGATAGAACTTTCCCTGCTTAATAGATTTGTAAATAGTGATGGGGAATTTATGGTTTTAAGGGCTTCACAGGCCTTTGACTCTTATCTTGGAGACAGACCATTTAAACCGCTTGTGCTTGAGTTAGGTATGAGAAAACCTATCTTAATGCATCTTGATGCAAGCTATGACGTAAATACAGGCAAAGTTGAGAGTGTAAATTCTGAATTATATATGAATGTTTCAAAAGCGACGATTTCAGTCGGACAGCGTTACAACAAAAAAGACGATATCCTCACCTATATTACAGGGATTGGACTACAACCATATAAATCCTTATATTTGGGAGGAAGAATCTGGTATAACGCCAGGGAAAAAGAATTCGAAGATATTTCTGTAAATATTAGATATGCAAGCCAGTGCTGGGGTGTGCTTATGGAAATTGTTAAAAGTCCTGATGACTTTACCGTGGGTGTAATGTTTGAGCTGAAGGGAATTACCCAGGCTCTTAAGTTTTAAGTCTTGATATTTTTTTATCTGCATTTGCAACCATATCAGATACAGAACTTTTATCAGAATCTAAAACAATTTCCGGTTTAATCGGCTCTTCATAAGGTGCAACAATGCCAGGCACAGGCCAACCTTTAGATCCCTTTTTATAAATATCCTTCGGTGCTTCATGAGTTTTTAGACGCTTTTTTTCACGTTGTATGCAAAGCTCAA
>Ga0154657_1142_pt2 | contig 10247 bp, 10 predicted proteins | sample Rifle2008BG13ft_FD_116086 | JGI IMG/M metagenome (GOLD analysis project Ga0154657, IMG submission 116086) | Nitrospirae bacterium RBG_13_39_12 | reverse complement strand
TATTTTTTCTTGACAAATTAGCTTGTTTTAAGCTAAAAATTGGATATATGGTCAAATTCAGGCTTTCTCTCCTGCTAATTGTAATATTATTTTTTATAGTGACGACGTATGCATCAGATTTTAAAGATGATAGGTCAGATAAACAACCTGTAATTTCTTCCCTGTCCGATAATGAAACAAACAATAGATTTATTTATACAGTATCAGATTATAGCTATAATGAAGTCGCTGATAAGGCTGTTAAAAAAAATATTACACTTTTTAAAGATAAGTTAAAAGAAAAATTTTCAATCTGGCTGAGCAGATCGGGGAAATATCTCGAAATGATGAAAGGTATTCTTAAAGAAAAAAATATCCCTGAAGAGATTGTATTTCTCCCTCTAATAGAGAGTGGTTTTAATCCGTATGCCTATTCTCGCGCACGAGCTGTTGGATACTGGCAGTTTATTTCTTCCACTGCAAAAAGATATGGTCTCGAGATTAACTGGTGGAAAGATGAGAGGAGAGATCCTGTAAAATCTACTGTAGCAGCAGCAGACTATCTCAAAGACCTTTATGAAATTTTTGGCTCATGGAATCTGGCGATGGCTGCATACAATGCAGGAGAGGGGAAAATCCTTAGAGCACTAAACAAAACAAAGACAGATAATTACTGGGAACTATTAAATTCACGTTACATAAAGAGGGAAACCAAGAATTACGTACCTAAGTTCATTGCTGCAAGTTTAATCGCAAATAATCCGGAAAATTTTGGCTTTGAAGATATAGAGTATCATGCACCACTTAATTATGATGAGGTGAGGATAGATTCTGCAGTTGACTTTGAGGTCATAGCTAAATGCGCAGAAACTTCTGTTGAAGTGATAAAGGAGTTAAATCCTGAACTTAGAAGATGGTGCACGCCTCCTGATGTTTCTGAATATATTTTGAGGGTACCCATGGGTAAAGGAAATCTTTTTCTTGAAAATCTGTCGCAGATACGGGAAGAAGAACGTTTTACAGTTGATACATACAAAGTTATGAAAGGTGACACGATTATAAGAATCTCGAAAAAGACAGGTGTGCCTGTTAAGGTTATACTTGATCTAAATTCCTCAAAAAAGCTAAGACCTCTAAAAGCCGGAACAAGTATTTTTCTACCACCAAAGGACAAACTGGTATTAGACACAGATGACAGAGCAACAATAAGAAATAAGAAGAGGATAAAAAGGGATAAGTTTAAAAAGATTTAACTTGTCTTCTTTTCCAATAATTTGGTATTTGCCTCGTCAAAGAATGGTGAATTTGGAAACTTTGTGGTAAGTTCTTTGTATTTGTTCATTGCTTTATCTTTTTTACCTTCTTTTTCAAGGAGTCTACCGTATTCCATAAGAGCAAAATCCTTATAAAATTCAACTTTAAGGTTATATAAATTATCAAGTGTCTTCATTGCTCCAGGTATATCACCTTTCTTTACATAAACCATCGTTATCTTCTGATAGGCCAATGGTATAAGATTATCTTCGCTTGAGTATCTCTGTGTAAAATCCTTAAGTGTTGTCATTGCATCATCGTATTTTCCGAGTTCATAGTAACAGGCCGCAATATAAAATAATGATATGGGTTTCTTCTTTTTATCGTAAGCTTTTTTGAACAGATCCAGTGCTTTCTTGTATTGTTCTTCTTTATTCAGAGAGGGTTTTTGATATTCATTGTAATAGATCTTATATGCCTCATAGTCAAGAATCTTTGCCTTTTTATCCGAGGTATGGGAATATATAATGAAGCTGATAATAGCAATGAATGTAACAATTATGACAGCGCCGTACTTTAATACTGTCTTCTGATGTTCATCTATTATATCCTTCAAACTGGTGAGTTTATCTTTTACGTTTACCTCCACAGATGTCGGTTTCTTAGGAATACGCTTTTTAATCGGCTTTGGCATCAGTCCCTCCTTAGAACTTTCTCCACAAGGGCCTTTGAATATTCGAATATTGAATCAATACGATTTTCTTCTATTCCTGAAGCAAGAAGTATCCTGATGGCTTGCGCTTTTGTGATTAAATCCGCTGGGCTGTGGGCATCAGTGTTTATGCATAATGGGACACCAAATCTCATTGCTTCCTTTGCAACATATCCATTTGAAAGTGAATGGCCTTTTCTTGAGGTTATCTCAAGTGCTACACCGTTCTCCTTTGCGAGGAGAAGATCCTCCTCAGAAATAATACCAGGATGTGCAAGTATATCTGCGTTAGCTTGAATCGCTGCCCTGTTAGTACCTGGTGAAACAGGTTCTACTATTGTCTGACCGTGTACAACTACTATTTTAGCACCAAGGTGCCGGGCCTCTTTAACAAGCTCGTGTATAATCTGGGGAGGAACATGTGTAATCTCTGCGCCTGGTATAGCTTGTATGGAGATATAGCTCTTGAGTTTTTTAAGAGCATTCACAATCTTTGGTATTACCAGATCGATATTCGAAGAGTCGACATGGTCTGTGATTGCAATGGCTTTATAGCCAATTGCCTCAGCCCGCCTGATCAGCTCTGAAGGTATAAGTTCTCCATCGCTGAAAAAACTATGTGTATGTAAATCAATCATAGATTTTATTTAAAAAAATGCTATAAATATTTTATCAGAAATTTTTTCAAATAACTATCAATTCTTTAAATTAAATATTAAGGGAGGCTAACCCGTTGTTTATGTTTTAATGGGTTTTACTAAATATATTGCACATCATCTCTGTAACACCCCTGAAATCTATTTTTCCGCTTCCCATTGTAGGAAGTTTTTCTACGACAACTATTTTTTTGGGAAGGGCAATATTTGGAAGATGATCTGCCATCTGTTTAAGCATCTTCTTTTCATCTATTTTTTTAGTAACTACAGCGATTATCCTTGCTCCTTTCAGCGCATCTGGTATCTCGACAACACAGCAGGAAATACCTTCGGGAAGGAATCTTTCCATTAAGCTTTCCACCTTAACCAGTGAGACCATTTCACCCCCGATCTTTACAAACCTTTTCAATCTTCCTGCATGCCAGAGAAATCCGTCTTCGTCCAGGAATCCCATATCGCCTGTATCATACCAGCCGTGCCTTACTCGCATCGATGTCTCTTCAAAGTCATCAAAGTACCCTTTCATTAACAGGTCTCCTTTTACCATGATTCTTCCTGTCTCTCCAGTGCTGCAATCTTGACCAGTCTCGTAATTTTCAATTCGTATTTGTACATCAGGCAATATTTTTCCGACACTTCCCGGTTTGTTATTTTCAGGCGTATTTACAGAAATAACAGGCGATGTTTCAGTGGTTCCGTAACCTTCGTAAAGAGTCAAACCATGTTTCTCGGTAAACTCTTCCCGCAGCGCATCAGAGCATTTGTCAGCGCCGGCCACGATAGCACGCAGACTTTTAAAATTACCAGGTTCTGACTTGCGAAGATAGCCCCATATAAAACTGGGGGTGCCGACCATTATCGTTGGTTTTTCCTCTTTAACAACATTGCATATCATTTTGTAATCGATGGGATTTGCATATGAAACAATTGTCATTCCGTGATAGAGTGGGGTTAACAGGTTGACCGTTAGACCAAATACATGGAAGTAAGGAAGGTTTGCAAGCATAATGTCTCTACCGGACATTTCATATACCGTACTAAAACTTTTAATGTTCGATATTATATTGCGGTGGGTTAATTGTACAGCTTTGGGATCTTTTTCGCTACCGCTTGTGAATAGAATAACGAGATTATCATTTTCATTCCCTGCGTGAATGCCTTTGAGAATCAAAGGGACCGGCATTTTTTCTGTTATTGCTGCCTTAAGTTTGTCTTTAATTGAAATTTTTTCCAGGATATCTTCTATGAAAATCATTCCATCAATAATGGGGCAATTAATCTTCTCAAGAAGCGCCTTAGATGTGATGATTGTCTTGAAATTGCATTTTTTCTGCGCATAAACTGCGTTATTTGCAGCTCCTGTTGAGTAGTTAATCATAACAGGTATTCTAGCGCTCATTAATGCGCCGAGAAATGAGAGAGCGCACCCGGCAGATGTTGGTATCATAATTCCTATAAAGCCTTTCTCATATTTTCTAAACTTTTCTGCAAGTATAAGGGAGGCAATTAGGGCTTTGGAATAAGTAACCCTCTTGTCAGTGGAGCGGTCAATAAAAGCGAGCTTGCTGCCATGGCTTTTTGCAATCTGTACAAAATGTTGATGAAAAAGCATATTTAGATATCTAAACTATTCAGAAAAATATCATATGAATATGATATACACTTCAAGTGACAAATATATATTTATAATGCTCTTCTCTTTTTCTAAGACTTCTAAAATGTCAGGTTGAGTTGCACACTCACAATGTTTACGTGAGAATCAAATGTCCCTTTCAACCCGCCGCGAACGGCATCTTCACCTGTTGGAGTTTTATTGATCTCCGGGTCATTTATAAAGAGATGGGCATAGCCCAAATCAAAGCTAACTAGCTTTGAGAACTTATAGCCTACACCAACTGTTGTCCAGATGCGGTCTTCGTCAGGAATACGTGGAGTACGGTGTTTTTCATCTGCTACTGCAGATGTGTCATATGCAGTTCCGACCCTAAGTATCCAATTACTGTCGGGCAGGTAAGTTAAGCCGAGTGAATAACGGTAGCTGTCCTGCCAGTTTTCAGTGGTGACCGAATCGGGTTGGTAAGGATTATCGAACTTAACGCGCAATTCTTCAAAAAGACTCCAGTTTGTCCAGGTAAAATCAGCCATAACCATCCATTGGGGGTTAAAGCTGTGAAAGAAGCTTACAGAAAAACTGTCCGGCAGTTTGATATCTGCTTCAATGTCATCATCTTTGAAAACCGGGTAAGGATTTAGTCCGGCAGGGACATCAGAAAAATCAGCATCGCCCTTCAGAGTTTGTTTAATGCGGGAACGATAGGCTATTCCCATACGGGTATCTTTATTGAATTCATAGAGTAGCCCTATATTATAACCTACACCCCAGCTGTCACCTTCCAGACTTGCAAAACCGTCAGCCATCTGCGGGGTTAGACCAAGTGCGCCGGCAGGTAATCCAAGTTGACCAATTGCATCTAGCGTTCCAAAATCAATAGCGTTAGAAAGTTTAGCTTTAATATACTGTGCACTAAAACCAGCACCGATGCTCAAGTTATCGGTTATCTTGTAAGCTATAGCTGGATTTAAATTGATTGTAAGCACGTCTGACTCGATTGCATGGTAACGTCCCACCCATCTTTTGTCATAATCTGTAGCCAGGCCGAAGGGAGCGTTAATGCCTATTCCAAATGTAAACCTATCACCAAGTTTTTTACTATAATAAGCATTAGGCACGGCTTTGGTAACACCGCCATCCCCACCATTTCCACCAAGCAGGGGCATCCCGGTAACTCCCTGCAGTAAATGGGTCGAGTCCTCATTATCAAATTCAGCAGACGGCATTATAATATGTGTTCCTACGACAAGCTGTTGATCATTAAGGCGGGTTAAGCCGGCAGGATTATAGAATATTGTAGTTGCATCCTCGGCGTTTGCAGCTCCTCCAGCAAAAGCGTTGCCTAGACCGCTGACGCTTTGTTCGATAAGTGCAAAGCCAGCACCATGGGCAGAACCAGGGGTAATTAAAAATATAAAAAGTGGGACCAGGATAACTCCTCTAAACATAAAGATTGAAAATTTTTTCATGGCTATCCTCCTTATAGAATTTTTATTACTACTATTACTTGGCCTAAGAGATCTTTATTTATATATCAAAAACATAGAAAAGTAATCAAAATTTTTACTGATAGTAATTAAAACTGGTCATCAGCTAGATTTGGGTATATAGAATACCCGCTTATAGATCCATAGTCAAGAAAATATAAGAGGTTTAAAGATTCCATAAAATATTTTAAAAGATTTTTAAATAAAAAACATAAGCGGCAAGTGAAGATTGAAGACCAGTTCCTCTTGGGTCTTCAATAAGCATTGATTCTTTAGTATACAGATATTATCTGTATACCTCTTTGCGGTGGGCAATCCTATAAACCTTCACAATCTTTTGTGAATCATCAATTTCATAAAGCACTCTATAATCTCCAACTCTAATACGCCATCGTGAGCCACCGCCACTTAGTTTCTTGGAATTATGCGGTCTTGGCTCATCATATAGTCCCAGGATTGTTTCTTCAAATCTTGAAAATAGTTTGCCTGAGAAAGCATCAAGGTCTTTTTGGGCTTGTGGCATTAGTTTGACATTGTAAAGACTCAAGCGGCCTTACCTGCCTTGCGGCGCTTTGCAAAATACTCTTTTGCAGAAACAGACTTCCCTTTAACCTTTTTGGCTTTTTCAATCAAGGCCATATCAATTAGGTCTTCTCTTAACTCAGGATCGTTTATTACCTTTTCAAGAAAAACATCTTTTTCCTCGCTCTTAAGTGCCTTAAAAGCTGTAAAAAATACTTCTGCTGTTACCTGACTTGCTTTCAAAATCTCACCTCCTGTTTATAGTTTTGCTAATATTTTACCTCAATCTATCCCTAAAATCATTTGCCAAAATTATCTTCCTTTCCGTTTCTGTTATCCCATAAAGTCAAGTTTAGTGTCTGACCCCATAAATTGACGCATATTCCCCTCAATTATCTTCCTCTCCTCTGTTATCCCATAAAGCCCAAATATCGTCAATCTTTTAATCTGTGACGGCAATATCCTACTCAATCTTTTCGCTTGTCTGACGGCGAGATAGGGTTCTCTTTTTGTGAAACAATGTAGCCTGTCCCCTTAATAAGTTTTCTTATGGCACTTTTATCAAGAAACTAAGCCCATTTTTTTCTACCTCTTTTTTTCTTATGATATGTTCCTCAATAATTGCCTCTAGGGTCGTCATTGCTCCGCCGAGTACTATCCACTCCATGAGCCTGTCAGGCCAAATTCCGCAGGCAAAAGTAACGAGTTTTAGGTTTTTACGCGCAGAGTTATAAACTTGCTTCATGAAAGATGACCCTGAAAATTTCAACTTTTTTCTTAGCTCTTCAATTTGAGGATTAATTTTATTATCAATAAAAAATTGCAGACGGTTATGGAAGTTGTCCTCCCACGGGAAACCTTCTATTTCATAAGCGAAGTTATTTATAACTATCTGAAATGCTTTCATCTCGTCCCGTAATAGTTCTTTCAATTCAAGAACATCATGGAATGATCGGAATTCAAAAGAAGGAAGGTGTAAAGATAGAAGTTTATGTGCTAAAAGATTAGCCTTGTAATTAAGAAATTCAACTTTACTAAGAGCAGATCTAACCTGTATATCACTCAAAATACTTTGGAGGCCAATGTTGACAGTATCAAAAACAATCTCGCTATCAACACAAGGTATCTTTTTTTCGAAAGCTACTGCTCTCAAACAGAAAGCAGAGGTCAGCATCATTACGCGATTCGCAATCTCTACTGCAATAGGGTCGGAGTAGCGGGTAGGAGATTGAAAATCAAGCGAATGGAAAACTGAGGATAGTTCCGATATAGGATATTTTTTACGGGATACTTGCTCATTCAATTTTGTAGAAACATATTCTATAATTTGTTCAAGACTCGGAGTTTCCTTTTTTTTACCTGTGTCAATAATCTCAACTACACCTGCATCTACAAGAACCTTGATATCATCATAAATTTCTCCAGGAAGAAGATTAACTAAGTGCGCATTGGAAGTGGATTGAGCTCCTGTTTCCATATAAGCAATAACAAAGTTGTCAGCAGGTATATATAGCTTATCAAAGTAAAAGATACTATGTTTAAGGGAATTTAGATTAGGGTCATTGTAGAAGGAATGAAAGATAATACTTCTCATTATATGTCTTCCTGTAATTAAATATTAATAAAGCTCATAAACAATCTCATTTATCTTTTCATCCGTAATTGATATCTCTTTTTCAATCTTTTTACGTTCGGCTAAAGGTGGAATGGAGTTTTTCTTTTTGCAAATTCATATCGCTTCATCTTTCGAAAGTTTGTTTTAATTTTTTGTAAATCTCTTTTTGTGCCGCTCTCGGAAGTCGTCTGATACGCAACAAAATATTCAGTGCAGATTCACTGAGAGGTTGAATATTTGCCCGCCCCTGATTGCAGACAGAACACAGAACTCTCAAATTATCTTTATCGTTCGACCCTCCTTGACTTATCGGGACTATGTGATCGATATGCAATCTGAGTTTCCGATTCGGATTAAATGGGTCCCGATCACCGGGCCCCGCCCCGCATAATTGACAGGTAAACCCATTACGCTCCAATATTTCATTCCTGAGTTGAGGAGATATACCGCGTCCCAGCGTCGGAACTCTTTGAAGGCTTTCCAGAATATACTCGCCGGGTTTGAGGTCGTGCCTGTCGATATGGGAACGAATCTGCATGCCTTCCTCATCGCGCAATTCACGTATACGCCGAGCATACTCGCTCACCCCCGCCACTTTACGAAGTTTCTGCGTTTTTACGACTTTCCCGACATTCGTCTCGAAAAATGATCTCAGCTTGTCTCTCGCACCCATTTATAACTCCTCCTTTTTAGGAAATGAAAGAGCCGCTTTTCAAGGGATCGTTGATTTCTAGTTTGGCATTGCCATACCACCAAAGACTTCCACCCCTGCTTTTTCAACTCGGCAAGAGCTATGTTGTCTCTCCCGATATTTTGATTAATCTTCTTATTCCAGAACTTAATATTTGTCGACGGCCGATTGGAGCGTTTGCAATTTTTATGACCGTGCCAGAAACAGCCGTGTACGAAAATTACTTTCTTATGCCTCGGCAGCACAATGTCAGGTGTCCCCGGCAAATTCCGCACATGTAGACGAAAACGATAACCGAGACCATATACTATTTTGCGGACAAGAATTTCAGGTTTTGTATCGCCTCCTGAAATTCTCGACATAATCCAGCTTCTCTTGTTTTTGCTGAAAACGTCCGACATTTTTGTGCTCCGTAAGACAGGATAAGCGTGTAAACGGAATCAGCTATACGGGCAGCCAATACAGGCGGTACCGCATTACCTATCTGTTTAGCTATTTCTGTTTTAGAACCGATGAATTCGAATTCGTCGGGAAAAGATTGCAAGCGGGCGGCTTCTCTGTGTGTTATGGGTCTATGTTGTTGCGGATGCAGATAACGTCCCTTCTCGGGTTTAAAAAACTCTGTTCTTATCGTAAATGCCGGTCTATTCCACCAAAGCCGACCGAATAAATCCGTACCGCCGCTTGTTTTACGTATCCAGCACTTAGGGGTTAAATAGGGAGCTTTTCTTTGAAGATCGAATCTGTTCATCCCTTCTTTAGGTATGGATTTATATCGTTTTAAACTCAGCGGGGTTGGATTGCGTCCGAAATGGAGATCCAAGGGAGGCAGTTCCTTTCGTATTTCGGTACCTACAGGTTCCGGCAAATCAGCAATGGCATCACGCACAGTTCTCCAAGGAGAGGGATTTGTGATGAACTCGCCGAATTCTTCAGAGAAACCTTTCCGGCTTCCCTTGTCGGGATTGTAATGTGATTTTCTCGGCGGGAAAACAATTGCCGGATCTGCAAATTTACAACCGATAATGAATGCACGCCATCTTTTCTGCGGTACGCCGTAATCCGCCGAACACAAGTTCGCCCATCGAACCTTGAAGCCCATCATTCCTGCAACTCCTATAATTTCACCATGCTCAAAGGAATTAAGCAGTTGCGGGACGTTCTCCATCACAAATATGGAGGCTCCTGACATTTCGACTACATCCATAAAGGGACGCCACAAATGCTTTCGAGGATCACCGTTTCGTTTTTTATTTAAAAGACTGAATCCTTGACATGGAGGTCCACCTATAACCACATCGGCTTTAGGGATTTTAGTTTTGGGATTTTCAAGAATACCGATAATATCTCCAAAAATGCAATGATCTCCGAAATTTGTGTTATAAGTTTTTGCGGCGTATTCGTTAAAATCATTTGCCCAAACCGGCTCGAAGCGATGGCCGACCAACTTTGTGAAGCCAAGCGTCATACCACCGGCCCCGCAAAAAAGATCTATTACTTTGGGTCGAAATTGAACATCAGTTAGAGAGCCGTTTGAGCGAGCCTGATATACCGATTCCTCTTCGGCAATCAGCGAAAAAATTTCTTTATGATTATTATATTTCTTCTTTTTCATATTCATAGGAAGAGAACAGAATAAATCTTTTGCAAATAAGAATCATCTTGAAAAAGACTTTTAATACCGATAGAGTTTTCCATATCAGCCTATTTAATAATTTC
>Ga0154657_1033_pt2 | contig 10473 bp, 11 predicted proteins | sample Rifle2008BG13ft_FD_116086 | JGI IMG/M metagenome (GOLD analysis project Ga0154657, IMG submission 116086) | Nitrospirae bacterium RBG_13_39_12 | reverse complement strand
TGCACCACACTTCCTTTAACTGTTCTAAACTTATATTTTTCTTATTAGCACTAAGTTCAAGCCAAGCTATCTGATCAAAAGTTAGAAACTTCCAATTACAAAAATAGCCATACCTCTTAAAAAAATCTTCGATAATTCTATACACTATATTTTTTTCATACGTATTCATTTTTCTTTTTCCTACCTCCATCTACCAAGGCCATTCTTCTGATATCTTTTCTTTTTTTATCGTTAAAGGCTTTTTTTTGTTTTCTCTATAATTTTTCTTGATTTTTACTCCGCCAAATAGTCGCAGTTGATAAAACTCGTTCTCAGATGGACTATCGTTCCAGTTCTTTTTGCTTGTATCTATAAAACCGCTTCTTTCCATTATTTCACTTTTAAATTACTCAAAACCAAGTCTTCTACTTCGTAGCCTCTTTTTTTCATTATCTCTACAAGCTCATAAACCGGGAAATCTGTTTTTATGCCTACCTTAAACCCCAATGACCTAAGTTTTTCTACACCAGCTTCATCTCCATACCTTGTTACAAACCTCTCCGCATCGTTTCTTTTTGAAACAGGGTAGGGCATAGGAAACTTTTCACACAAGATTTTTAGCATTGAACCTATCCAGTTGGAAGAACGGCCATTTTCAGAAGCATACAACTCAAAAGCGTCGCGGAAGTAACCTCTTTTAAACCTTAATTGAAAGACACCAAAATCGTAGAACTCATAGTAATCATCAACTTTTTCGAACGAATACCGGGCCTTACACATAAAAACCTCCAAAAGATTTTTATTATTCTATTTCTCGGTATCCAGTTTACATTTAACATAATATATCTTATCGGACATTACTTATTAACAATTTGTGTTAGTATTTTGTTATTAACTACTGTTGATTCTAACTCATACATCTGATAAATACTGGGTTAAACTACTATGATTATGTTTTGTGCATTGAAATAATTCAGAATAAATAACATGTTACAATTTATCTATTGGTTCTCCTTTAACCTTGTTTTCTTCTACATCTCTAATCCTTACATACACAAGGGATCCCTTGTCATATGTTTTTGAAGGTATCTCTACTTTAAGGTAATTACTTGATGTACCAACGGATACATCATTATCAAGACGTTCCTCTATAATAATATCAACGGTTTTCCCTTTTTGTGCTGACATATAAGTCATCTTTTTCTTTATATTTATGGCATTGAGCTCACTTAACCTTTCTCGCTTTACATATGGTGAGTTCTGCTCTTTCATTTTGGATGCAATTGTGTTTGGTCTTGATGAGAATGGAAATAAATGCAAGTATGAAAAAGGAAGGCTATTGATTAAGTTTTTAGTATTTAAAAATTCCTTTTTACTCTCACCTGGAAAACCTACTATAACATCAGCCCCAATAGCTATATCTGATAGTTTCTTGTATATATTATTTACAGTTTTTTCATATTCTTTTGTGTTATACATTCTATTCATATAATTTAATATTCTGTCATCACCGCTTTGAAGAGGAAGATGTAGATGTCTACATATACGTTTATCTTGTATTAATTCTATTATTTCATCATTTATTTCTTTAATTTCTAAGGAACTTAATCTGATCCGTGGAATTCTAGTTTTATTTAAAAGCTCTTTAATAAGTTTTGACAGATTTGTATTGTTTTTTAAATCCTTACCGTATGAACCAAGATGAATACCGGTAAGTACAATTTCTTTATATCCTAATGACTCAAATTCTATAGCCTGGTTTATTACTTCAGAAATGTTGGTACTTTTCGATTTTCCGCGTGCTAACGGTACAACACAATAAGTACATGAAAAATTACATCCATCTTGAACTTTAATATAAGGCCTTGATTTACTAGTATAAGTATAAGTATAAGTATAACTTGATTGTATACCTGTTAATATATTGATAATACTATATTTATTGTTGTTATAAACTATCCTGGTTACTCCTTTTATATCTTGTATATCTTCAGGCTTTAACTGAGCATAACAACCAGTTACAATAACCTTAGATCCAGTCCTTATAGCCTTCCTTATAAGCTGCCTTGACTGATAATCACTTTTTTTTGTTACTGTACAAGTATTTATAATACAGTAATCGGGATATTCTGATATACCTACGATAGAGCAGCCGTGTTTTATCAAATTTCCCTCTATGATCATGCTCTCTGACTGGTTTACCTTGCAACCAAGTGTGAGTATTGAAACTTTCATTTTTCTAAACTAATTGCTTCAAGAGAATGCTGTTTACCTTTTGTTATTTCAACAATAATTAAAGAGCCCCTTTCTATTTTAAATTTTGGAACATTTACTATTTTATTTGTCCTTGTTCTCCCAGTTAATTTTTCTTTATCTGTATCGCTATAGCCTCCTATCATTATTTCCTGCTTAGTACCCTCTAGTAACCTGTTTTTTCTGCTTGTTATTCTATCCTGTATACTTAAAATTTCACTTAATCTCTCAGATTTTATTTTTTCATTAAGACACCCTTCCATATCAAAAGTTTTTGTTCCGGGTCTTTTCGAGAATTTAAAGGCAAATAATCCATCAAATTCAATCTCCTTAATTGCTTTTAAAGTAAGTACATGGTCGGCATGACTTTCTCCAGGGAATCCGGTTATTACATCAGAGGTAATCGCTATACCCGGAACTTTTTCTCTCAATCTTGAAACTTTTTTTATGTAATCAGCATAAGTATATCCTCTTCTCATAAGTCTCAGTATATTGTCTGATCCAGACTGTATCGGAAGATGAATATGCTCACATACCTTTGGTAATCCGAAAATCGCATCTATAAGTTCATCTGAAAGATCTTTTGGATGTGATGTAATAAACCTTATTCTTTCGAGTCCCCCTACCCTGTTTAGTTTTCTTAAAAGTCCTGGGAAATCTGTATCATATTTATAAGAATTAACATTTTGTCCAAGTAGAGTTATTTCTTTATAACCTTTACTTGCAAGTTCTTCTGCTTCAGATAAGATATTTTTGCTTGGCCTTGATCTCTCTCTACCCCTAGTGTAAGGGACTATACAGTAACTACAGAAATTATTGCACCCATACATTATCGTAATCCATGCTTTTATACTATCGGCTCTTTTTACAGGAAGGTCGGTTTCTGCTATCCTAGGGTTTTCTTCTGTAGAAATATGTAGGTTTGTACCGGATACAAAATCTTTAAGTATATGAATATTCTGGGGGCCAAAAATAAAATCAACATAACTAGCTTTTTTAAAAATGGCTCTACCTTCTTTTTGTGCAATGCAACCAGCAACTGCAATATTTATATCAGGCCTTTTATTCTTGTATGCTTTAATCCTTCCGAGCTCGCTGTAAAACTTCCTTTCAGCCTTCTCTCTTATGCTGCATGTATTTAAAATAATAAGATCAGCATGAAATGGATTATCAGATTGAGAATATCCTTCCTCTTTCAGAATACCAAGCATTTTCTCGGAGTCGTGCACATTCATCTGACATCCCCACGTCTTCAGGTAAACCTTTTTACTCATATTAGAACTGTACCACGCATTGTCTTTTCCTATCAAGATTTTTAGAAAGTCACTTTGGCATAATTATTTTTATCTTGATTTAATATTGAAAGATATTCATGTTATTTTAGATTTAAAGTAAGCAGAAAATTACTTGTCTTCAGCATAATTCAATAAAACAATTTTAGATAAGATAACAAATTATTATTGTCGAAGTGCTTATAGATATTAAATATTATTTATACATTAAAGGAATTTTAAAATATATTTTTTGTATAATAAGATCCGTATACTAATTTTGTAATTTAACAAGACATTCTACGTACAGATAATATAATTAAGGAGTTAATAATGCCGACAATTCTCATCATCGATGATTCTACATATATGCGTACTAAGATACGCTCAGCTTTTAAAAATGATGATTTCAATATTTTAGAAGCAGAAAACGGGATCAAGGGCTTACAGATAATCCAGGATCATTCACCTGATTGTATTATCCTGGACCTGATAATTCCTGAAATAGACGGTTTAAAAGTTCTTAAAGCTTTACACGATCAACAGTTTAATGCCCCTGTTATTGTAGTAACGGCTGATATCCAGGAAACTGTTCGTAAGCAATGTTTGGAACTTGGTGCTAAAGCCTTCGTTAACAAACCTCCAAAAGAGGAAGAACTTCACAATATCGTTAATAATATTTTAAATTTAAAAAAGGATAATACTCGATGATACAACTTGAACCGTATCAAATGGACATCCTGAAAGAGATAATTAATATCGGGGTCGGTCGAGCAGCTGCGATATTACAAGTTCCTTTTATCAAAGTTATATCACCATTGTCATTAAAGGAAGAAATGGGAGAACTAGGAGGGCACACTGTCGCTGCTGACCGACTCGGATTCAAAGGTCCTTTTTCTGGAAGTGCAGCATTGGTTATTCCCTCCTGACAGTGCTTCAAAACTTGTTACGGTGCTTACAGGAGAGGAGACAGGGACTCCTGACATTGATTCAGTAAGAGCGGGAACACTAGGTGAAGTTGGCAATATTGTTCTCAACGGGGTTATGGGCTCTATAGGTAACATTCTTAACCAATACATCAGCTACTCTCTTCCTACCTATTTAGAAGATAGCCTTGAAAATGTTTTATTCATATATAATATTGTTCCACCTCCGAACACACTTCCTCTTGTAAGGATACGTTTTATGATACAGCAACTTCAGATTGAAGGTGATATTATTCTTATTTTTGAAGTAGGTTCATTTACTGTTTTGTTAAAACTTATTGAGACAATTAAATAAGTATCCGGAGTATAATTGGACAAAATAGCGAGGGTTGCTGAGAAATTTTGTTTTCTTGATAATATCCCCCTTGGTATGTTTGTTCTTGAAAAGGATTATGTCGTTCTTTTCTGGAACAGGTGTCTCGAGGAATGGACAGGCATACATAGGAATAAAATAGTCGGAACAGATATTACCTTTCATTTCCCTTATCTTGGAAAGCCTAAATATTCAACACGTCTCCAGGATATATTTAAAGGCGGACCCCCAACCATTTTCTCTTCCCAACTGCACAATTACGTAATTCCTTCAATCATGAGGAACGAAATTTATCGAATTCAACATACATATGTAACTCCTGTACAAGCAAATAAAAAGAAAGATTTTTATGCTTTGTTTGCCATTCAGGACGTAACGGATCTTACACGTCGTATAAATGACTATAGAACTATGCGCGATCAAGCACTTGAAGAGGTAAAAGGGCGTAAACGTATAGAAGATGAGCTAAGGAAAACACACGAAGAATTAGAGCTTCGTATTAAAGAACGAACTGCTGATCTTATTTCGCTCAATGAGCATCTTCAAGAAGAAATTTTTGAACGTAAGCGCGCGGAAAAAAAGCTTGTGGCTACAAAAACATATGTTGAAAGTATTCTAGCCAATTCTCTGGACTTAATAATAACAATAAAGAAAGATGGTAATATTGTTTATACAAATCGCCATTTGGATTATGAAACAGGCTATAAACGGGAAGATGTTCAAGGTAAGTATATCATGGAATTAATTCCTGAGCATCTGAAAGAATTTATGCTTAAGAAGTTAAAAGACCTCAACGAAGGTATTTCAGGAATATATGAAACCCAGATAATAAAAGCAGATGGTACCCCAATGGACTGTCTTATTTCACAGGCACCAGTTGAAGGGTTTGATGAATTTATTATTGCAATAAAAAACATAACTGAACGTAAAAAAATGGAAACCGAACTTTTGAAGGCTCAAAAACTTGAGTCAGTAGGTATTCTTGCGGGAGGTATTGCACATGATTTTAATAATTTATTGACAGCAATTTTTGGTAATATTTCTCTTGCTAAAATGTACATGATGGAAAGAGAAGTTTATAACCATTTGGTCGAAATTGAAAAAGCATCTTTAAGAGCAAAAAATATGACTCAGCAATTGCTGACATTTTCCAAAGGCGGAGCACAGGTAAAAAAAATAACTTCACTGGATGAATTAATAAGAGATTCAGCTAATTTTGCACTTAGGGGATCAAAAGTGAATTGTGATATTTTTATATCACCTGAATTATGGCATGCTGAAGTAGACGAAGGACAGATAAGTCAAGTAATCAATAATTTGATTATTAATGCTCAACAGGCCATGCCAGACGGTGGAACTATTCAAGTACAAGCTGACAATGTGACTCTTGGTTCTGACAATGTTCTTGCCCTCAAGGCTGGGGATTATATAAAGATATCTGTTAAAGACCATGGCATAGGAATATCTGAAGAAAATATCCAGAAGATATTTGATCCTTATTTTACAACCAAGCCAGATGGAAGTGGCTTCGGTCTTTCAACTGCATATTCTATAGTAAAAGGACATGATGGTCATATTAAAGTAGAATCCAAGCCTGACATTGGAACAACTTTATATATATATATAGCCGCTTCACCAAAGAGATTTCAACTTAAGCAAAAAGACCCTGCATTCATTAAGGGGCGTGGTAATATCCTTGTAATGGATGACGAAGAAATGGTCAGGTTTGTTACAGGAAAAATGCTCTACCAGCTTGGATACGAGGTAGAATTTGTAAAAAACGGTGATGAAGCAATAAAAGTATACAAACAGTCTAAGAAAACAGGGAAAAGTTTTGATGCAGTTATTATGGACTTAACTGTACCGGGTGGTATGGGAGGTAAGGAAACAATAAATAAACTACTAAAATTTGATCCTGGCATCAAAGCAGTCGTTGCAAGCGGATATTCTAATGATCCGGTTATGGCAGATTATAAAAAATACGGATTTAGTGGTGTTGTTTGCAAACCTTTTACACTTTCGGAACTGGGACAAATATTGCATAAATTATTTGAAAGTAAAGCAGACTGAAAACCCTCATTGCTATTGTTAAGAATCTTTCGAACATTTCAATATGACCTGAATCTGGTATCTTGTTAAACGTTAAGCAGCAGCTAACTTCAACGCCTGCTCTTCAAGACGAACCATCCTCAAATATTGCAGAAAAAGCATATTCCATTTTATCTATTCATCTTCTTTATATATAAATACTATAATATAACAATATAGATATTAATTATTTAAGTTGTTTAGGATTATTTTTAAAAGATACTGTAATTCCAACAATTTGTTTTTATTGAAAATGAAATAGAGACCATGCCTGAAAATATCAAAATAGAATTTTTAAGAAATATCCAACTATTTTCTTCACTTACTGATGATGAATTACTGCAGATCAGCAGCAAGATTTTCATTGAAGAATTTAAAAAAAATGATACTGTTTTGCATGAAGAAGATACAAATGAATTTATGTATATAATCTTGTTTGGTAAAGTAAAAGTTGTTCAAATGACTGAGGATGGAAAAGAAATAATTCTTGCAATACATAAGACAGATGAATTCTTTGGTGAGATATCATTAATTGATGGTAAGACGTCTCCTGCAACTGTATTAACAACAGAAAGTTCACTCATAGCTTTTATTTCTAAAAAGGAATTTTTTTCTTTGATGACAAATCAAGATAAAATACGTGATAAAATATTACAAATAATGTGTTCAAGACTTCGTGAATCATGGAGAAGGATATACATATTAAATTTTAAAAGCGCATCTGATAGGGTGAAAAAGTTATTTCTTATGCTTTCTCATGATAACGGAAAAAAAACACACGAAGGTTTAATATTAGACATTAAACTTACTCATCAGAATATTGCCGACATGACAGGTTTGTCAAGAGAAACAGTTACTAGAATACTTGACAGATTACAAAAAGATAAATATATAACCATCCTCGATAATAAATTTATACGATTAAATTCCAATTTTTTGCAAAAGGATTTAAAAGCTTAATGTCATAAAATATATCTTTCAGTATTATCTTTTCAATATTTATGGAATACTATATCTTTTTGATTCAGGTATTCTTTTTTATGAAGTACGAGGTTCTTTCTTCAGTAAAAGAACTGAACATGGCATTTTCCTGATGATTTCGTCAGTACCTCTTGCAAATAGAAAATGCTCAAGACGACCTTGCTCATGAGTAAGCATTATCATAAGATCTATATTTTTTTCCTTTACAACTTTTAGGATTTCCTTAACAGGCTCTCCTTCTTTTATAAAATCATTAATAGACAAGCCTCTCTTTTTCTCACTAGCTACGAGTGCATCAAGTTCTTTTTTTGTTTTTTGTAATATTTTTTCGTATTCTTTTTCTGGAGATGGTACCGGTATGTTCCAACCATCAAGACCGAAGGGATTATGAATTATGTGAAGAACATATAATTCAGCTCCATATTTTTTTGATAGCGAAACCCCAAGGCGTATAGCTTCTTGACTTTCTTTTGTCACTCTGCTTACTACAAGAATACGTTTGATATTTTCCATAACTCTACCTCCTCAAATGCAATTTTAATTTAATTTCTTATCTTGATTCCAACCTTTATTGTTAATTTATAAATAATTTGTTCTTATTATTTTGTAACCCTCCAGATGAACCTAATCTTTTATATGCAATAACTACCTACCCTAAGAAGGGTTTTTAGTAAAAGTTCAATATTTATGAGGGTTTTATTGTTTAAAATCAGCATATATCTTTTATCATTTAATTTGTAATTTGTCAAGGTTTTATATGTTTTATATATGTTTTAAGTGTTAATTAATGGATATCGAATTTCATATATCGCAGTATATGCGAATACTTGCAGAACATCTGTTTAAAAACATTTAAACAAAAAATGATCTGTTTCTAAATACAGAGTAAGTATTTAATAGTGTTTCTTGAAATATTAAATCCCTTAATTCTATTATAGAACATGGTTGGAACACTGCTTAAAAAAGTCTTTGGTACAAAAAACGAGCGCGAGATAAAAAGACTATTGCCTATAGTAGAGCAAGTCAACTCTTTAGAGCCACATATATCCAGTCTTTCAGATATTCAGCTTAAAGATAAGACTGAAGAATTCAGGAGAATGATAGAAGCAGGTCAACTCCTTAATAATATACTTCCTGAGGCATTTGCAGTTGTGCGTGAAATATCCAAAAGAAAACTGAAAATGAGGCATTTTGATGTTCAGGTACTCGGTGGTATTGTACTTCAAGAAGGCAAAATAGCTGAGATGAAGACCGGTGAAGGTAAAACTCTTGTTGCTACCCTACCTGTGTATTTAAATGCACTTTCGGGTAAGGGTGTTCATATTGTTACTGTGAATGATTATCTTGCGAAAAGGGACACTCAATGGATGGGGCCAATATACTATTCTCTTGGTCTTACTGTTGGTGTTATACAACACGATATCTCTTTTCTATACGATCCATCCTACATTTCTTCTGATAAAAGATTTGAGTTTTTATGCACGTGTTCAAGAAAAGATGCCTATTTAGCAGACATAACTTATGGAACCAACAATGAATTCGGCTTTGATTATCTCAGAGACAATATGAAATATGAGATATCAGATTACTGTCAAAGAGAGCTAAACTATGCAATAGTTGATGAGGTTGACAGTATACTTATTGACGAAGCAAGAACACCACTTATCATATCAGGCCCTTCAGAGGAATCAACGGATAAGTATTACAAAATAGATAAGATCATTCCAAGACTTCAAAGAGACATCGATTATACAATTGATGAAAAGGCAAAAACCTGTATTCTTACAGAAGAAGGCAGTATAAAAGTGGAAAAATTACTCGATTCAGGCAACCTTTATGATCCATCAAATATTGAACTAGTACACCATGTCCTCCAAGCACTCAAAGCGCATTCTATATTTAAAAAGGATGTCGATTATGTTATCAAAGATGGAGGAGTGCTTATAGTAGATGAATTTACTGGAAGGCTAATGCCAGGAAGGCGCTGGTCAGATGGACTTCATCAGGCAATTGAAGCAAAGGAATGTGTAAAAATTGAAAATGAAAACCAGACTCTTGCAACAATAACATTTCAGAATTATTTTAGGATGTACAACAAGCTTGCAGGTATGACAGGAACAGCCGATACAGAGGCTGAAGAATTTTCAAAAATCTATAATCTTGAAGTAATGGTTATCCCTACAAATAAGGCTATGGTAAGAAGTGACTACCCAGATGTAATTTATAAGACTGAGAAAGGGAAATTCAACTCTGTCATAAGAGAAATAGAAGAACTTCACAAAAAAGGACAACCTGTACTTGTCGGCACCATCTCTATAGAAAATTCCGAGAAATTGAGTTATATGTTAAAGAGAAAAGGCATCCCGCATTCTGTCCTGAATGCAAAATATCACGAGAAGGAAGCAGAGATTATTTCTCAAGCTGGAAGAAGCGGCGCAGTTACAATAGCAACTAATATGGCAGGTAGGGGAACCGATATTATACTTGGAGGTAATCCTGAGGGTATTGCAAAAGACTTATTAAAGGATAAAAAAGATTATCCGGAAAACGAATGGAAACAGGCACTATCAAAGGCAGAGGATATATGTAAAAAAGACAGGGG
>Ga0154657_1016_pt2 | contig 10500 bp, 12 predicted proteins | sample Rifle2008BG13ft_FD_116086 | JGI IMG/M metagenome (GOLD analysis project Ga0154657, IMG submission 116086) | Nitrospirae bacterium RBG_13_39_12 | reverse complement strand
TAAGCCCGTTAATATCAATCTATCGATAAACACCGGGATGGACTTAAACAAAGGCATGGAATCATTATCAGGCGACTTTGCCTTTTCAACCGGAAAGATTCAATCCTTCGGCATTAGCCCTGTATCAATAGCAGGAAAAGGAAAATTTTATGGAAATGATTTTTATGCAGAGATACCTCAGGCTGATGTTTTTGGCGGTATAATAAAACTCAATTTAAATGGTACAACTTCGAAAGTTCCCTTCCCGGTCAAAATAAGTCTAACGGCACAGAATATAGATGCAAATAATTTATCTGACCTGGCATTAAAATTTTCAGAAACCCCTTACCGCATATCAGGAAATATTAAGAGCATTGCTTTTAATGGTATTTTGAATTCTTCAAGATCATTGTATGGGAAGGCATTGTTGAAAGTAAGAAGTATTTCTGTTTTAGATACAAAAAGTAAACGGAATATTCTGCAAAATATCTTTTTAGACTCAGAAATAAAAATTGCCGGGAATGCTCTTGAGCTTAAAACAGATGCAGTTTCCGGTAATATATCTGCAGTTATTTCAGGAACAGTGAAAGGATTTATGAATAAAGATAGATCCATAGAAATAAAAGCAAAACTGCCTGAGGTTAAAGTTACTGACATCAGAGATGCTTTCTGGGATACATTCCCTGACAGCCTTCTTTATGCAGGTCTGGGTGGTTACTTGTCCTCAGATTTTTCAATTGATTATACTAAAAGTAAATTAAATATAAATGGAGAGCTAAGGTTAAAAGACTTTAGCATCTCAGGAGAAAACAATGAGTATTCTGCAGGACCTGTTAACGGTACAATTCCCGTTGCATATGCTGAACCCGATTATAAGCAGGAAACAATTAAAATACCTTCTTTCGAACATTCTGAATTCGATAACCTGAATAAATATTACTCCCAAAAGACTTCAGAGAGCGGATTCAGCACAGTAACAATCAGTTCTTTCAGTTACGGGTTCAAGCTTTTAGAAAACATAGTTATAAGGCTTAATCAAAAAGGCCGTGTTTTGAATATAGATCACTTTAGTGGTAACATATTCGGAGGGAGCCTTAACGGCTCCGCTGTGGTTGATATTTCGGATGGCCTTAATTACAGAGCAGGTATTATCTTGAAAGGACTCAGTCTTACAAAACTCTGTGAAGGAATTGAACCTATTAAGGGATATATTTCAGGTAGAGTCGACGGTGTTTCAAATATAAAGGGAACCGGTGTTGGTATTTCCAATCTTATCGGCAAGGCAGACTTCTGGAGTTACAGCACTGACAATGAGAAAACGGAGATAAGCAGTAAATTTATACAAAAAATCGGGGGACTTTCTTTAAAGACTTATCTTAGGGACAGAAGCTTTGACAGAGGGTTAATGAGCCTTTATCTGAAGGATGGATTTGTAATCTTTAAAGAACTCGAGATATCTAACAGGAATCTTATCGGGATTAAAGACCTTTCAGTAAAGGTCGCACCGTTTAACAACAAGATTTCAATTGATCACTTGATGTGGACGATAACAGAGGCCGCCCACAGGGCCAAGAAAAAACCATAATGGGTTTATGTTTATTGTAATATTTAAATAGAAAGGAGGAGAAGATAATGAAAAGAAAATTCAGTTTTGTAATCATAGTACTGTTTTTTATTATATCATGCGCAGTTATAACAGTGAACATCTATTTCCCGGAAAAAGATGTAAAGGAGGCTTATAAGCTATTGGAACAGGAATTGATGGGGACAGATGAGAAAACAGATGAAACTAAACCGGAAAGCAAACCTGAAAGTTCAATAAAATTTGAACTTATTCCATCTGCATATGCTCAGGAATCAGAACTTGCAGACAAAATTTCAGAAACTGTAAAAAAGATGCCCGAGGTAGTCAAAGCATATAAAGAAATGGGGGACATGCTGGGTGATATTGACAGAATCAGGGATAGCGGATTTGTAGGAGAAGGGAATAATGGGCTGCTAGTTATCAGGGAAGGTACATTAGCCCCCGCCGATAAAAAGCTTGTTGACATGGAAAACGAAAACCGGGAAACCGTCATGAAAGGAATGGCAAAAGCAATAATAAAGATAAACAGGGTCCGCGAAAACGAGGCAAATATTAATCAGGTAATGCCCCAGGCTGTTGAACAATTTGCATCAATAAGACGGGATTCTGCTAAAAAGGGCTGGTGGATTCAGGACACCAGTGGGAACTGGACAAAAAAATAATCAATCCCTGAAGTAAACTGAATATTACTGTAATACCCTGCGGCAAGACCGCAGGGTATTACAGTCCAAAGCCCTTATTAACTTATCCCCTATAATAAATCAGTCGCTTGAAAACATTCACCTGTTTCAAGTAATATTTCAATCATGCAGAAATTAATTGAAGGCTTAATACAGAAGAACAATACCAAAATACTCCTTGTCGTCCTTGACGGAATCGGAGGCCTTCCTGTGAATAGTAAGACAGAGCTTGAGGCTGCTAATACACCCAACCTCGATGAACTTGCATCAACGTCCGCCTGCGGGCTTCACATACCTGTTGCAATGGGGATTACACCTGGAAGCGGACCAGGACACCTATCCCTTTTTGGTTATGACCCGGTAGAGTGGCAGATAGGAAGGGGTATTCTTGAGGCTCTCGGACTCGGAATAGAGCTGAGAAAGACAGATATAGCAATCAGGGCAAATTATGCGACTGTTGAAAGCGGGATAATCACAGACAGGCGTGCAGGAAGGATTCCATCAGATGAGAGCAGAAAAATAACCGAAAAACTCCAGAAAAAGATTAAAGAGATCGACGGAGTTGAAATAATTTTTGCTCCGGGTATGGAGTATAGATTTGCTATTATCATGAGGTTTCCGAACCCGTTGCCGCCTGGTTCAGCTTCAATAAAAGATACTGACCCTCAGAAAGTAGGTAACCCTCCTCTCAGTGTCACCCCTGAAACACCCCAGGCTACAAAGGTTGCAAAGATCACTGTGAAGTTAATACCAGAGATTTTTAAGATCATAAAAAACGAAGAAAAAGCAAATTATACTCTCCTCAGGGGCTTTTCGCAGGTGCCTGATATCCCACATTTTGAGGCACTCTATGGACTGAAGGCCCTGTGCATTGCTGTCTATCCCATGTATCGCGGTCTCGCAAGGTTGATTGAAATGGACGCCCCGGCTTTGAAGGGGGATATAAAAGATGAAATCAATTTCCTGAAAAAAAATTACAACGACTACGACTTTTTCTTTCTGCACGTGAAGAAAATTGACTCTTATGGTGAAGACGGAAACTTTCAGGGCAAGGTTTCGAAGATTGAAGAGTTTGACAATGCCCTGCCGGAGATTCTCGCTCTTAACCCTGATGTGCTTATAATAACAGGCGACCATTCAACACCTTCTGCGCTCAGAGCACACAGCTGGCATCCTGTACCTGTCCTCTTAAAATCACCATATGTACTCGGCAATACTTCCAGGGCCTTTTCTGAAAGAGAATGCTTAAAGGGTGAACTGGGCATTTTTCATACGGTTAATCTCATGCCCCTGGTCCTTGCCAATGCAGGCAGACTCAAGAAGTTCGGTGCATAATTCTTTTACTTTGATAGACACACACTGCCACATTGAGATGGACGAATTCAATGCTGACAGAGAAGCTGTCATACAACGGGCAAGGGATGCTGGTATTGAGGCTATAATCACGATCGGTTCTGACCTGCAAGGTAATCTAGGTGGGCTAAAGTTTTCTGAAAAATACGATTTCATTTACTCATCAGTCGGGATCCATCCTCATGATGCAAAAGATTTCAGTGAGGAGATATTTGAAAAAATAAAAGCATGGGCGACAGAATATAAGATACAAGAATCAAATCCCCCCACGCCCCCCTTTACTAAAGGGGGGCGTGGGGGGATTACTATCTCCGAACTCCGAACCCCTGACCCCGAGCTAAAACCAAAGGTTGTCGCCATAGGCGAGATTGGCCTTGATTACCATTACGATAATTCACCTCGGGAGATTCAAAAAGAGGTTTTTATTAAACAACTTCATTATGCAAAAGAGATAAATCTCCCCGTAGTCGTTCACAGTAGAGAAGCCCAAAAAGATACTCTCGAAATTATCAGGGAATCCGGAGTAAATAGGGGGGTTTTGCATTGTTTTTCCGGCGATATGGAGATGGCAGAAAAAGCCATGGCAATCGGATTCTATATATCCATAGCAGGACCTGTAACATTTAAAAATGCCAGGCACCCCAGAGAGATTGCAAAGGCAATACCTGATGATTATCTGCTTATCGAAACAGATGCGCCTTATCTCACCCCTGAGCCCTTCAGGGGAAGAAGGAATGAACCTTCTTACATTGTGCATACAGCAAAAGCAATCGCTGAACTCAGGGGTATCACGCTCGAAGATTTATCAAGGATTACTACACTGAATGCAAAACGCCTTTTCAGAATAGGTCATATGTCTGAAAAGGGTAAAATAGCATATAAGATAAGGAACACCCTTTATCTAAATATTACGAACCGGTGTACAAATAAATGCTCCTTCTGTATAAGATTTCATTCAGACTATGTGAAAGGGCACAACCTCAGACTTTCCGAAGAACCTTCCGAGGAAGAAATCAAGAGTGCCATAGGTGACCCATCGCAATACAAAGAGATTGTTTTCTGCGGTTATGGAGAGCCGCTTCTTAGACTTGACCTCGTCAAAAATGTTGCAGCATGGATAAAAAAGAACAAAGGGAAGGTCAGGATAAATACAAACGGTCATGGGAACTTGATACACGGGAGGAATATAGTACCTGAACTAAAAGGCATTGTTGATAGAATCTCAATAAGCCTTGATGCGCATGATGAAAAGACATACGCTAAAATCTGTAGGCCTGTCTTTAAAAATGCATTTAAGGAAATTCTTTCTTTTATAAAAGAAGCAAAGAAATTTATTTCCGAAGTCACTGTTACAGTTGTTACACTTGAAGGTGTTAATATAGACAAAAGCAAAAAGATTGCTGAAAATTTAGGGGTAAACTTCAGGCTAAGAAAGCTTGATGTGGTAGGATAAAAATGGTTTTTATTAAAATTTACTGCAGATCACTGGTATGTAAGTAATATTAATTTATCAAATGTTGACTTCTCTCTAAAATATTTCACATTCGTAAAAGTCCTTTGCTTAGGTTCATTTTCTTCCGGACTTATCGGCTAAAGTAATTCTACTGTTTGAGTAAACATATAAATTATTAAAAACGATTATAATAAAAAACTATTAAGAATAAAATTTTTTCTCTGGAGGAATTTATGGACACAATTGAATGCATTAAGACAAGAATGAGCATAAGGAAATTCAAACCGGATGCCGTACCGCTTGAAACACTTATAAAAGTAATCGATGCAGCAAAATGGAGCCCTTCCTATAAGAACAGCCAGCCCTGGGAGGTTATGATCATTTCAGGGAAGAAAAAACAGTCTCTATCAAGACATCTTGTAGAGCTTATCGAAAAAAATACCGCATCCTGTCCTGACCTTCCAGAACCTGTGTCGTGGCCGCCTGCAATAGAGGCTAGGATCTCTGCACTTATGGAAAAAAGGAGTGAGCTAACTGGCAAGGACCTGAATTCTCCCGAGGTAAGGAAACAATCCAAGATAGCAAACTTCGAGTTTTACGGAGCGCCCCACGGTATATTCCTCTTTCAGGATTCTTCACTCACGGTATGGTCAATTTTCGACATGGGACTCTTTGCCCATGGACTTATGCTCGCCGCCCATGCTTACGGGCTTGGAACCGTACCTCAAGCCTTTCTTACGGATTATGCACAATACGTAAAAAAGTTCCTGGGTATTCATGAATTAAAAAGACTCGTCCTTGGAATTTCGATAGGATATCCTGATTTAGAATCTCCTGCGAACAGCTTCCGAACTAACAGGATTAATACAGATGAAATAGTGAGAATCGTCGAATAGTTCCGATTTTTTCTATTGAGGTTCTTTTTTGTCGTATAAGTAAAAAGGGGTAACTGAAATAAAACGAAGTTTTGAAAAAGGCGGGCGATAATCTTTGCCACCCGCCTCATGGAAAGTTAATTGCAGGATGTTTCCCATTCCATAGGAGTCTTGCACACTGGACATCTAACCATTACAGTGGGGATACCGTAAGCATCATCTGTCATAGCTATCACGTTTCTGAGCAGTTCATTCATTTCCAGAGATACCTTACAATTACCGCATGTCTGTTTCTTCAAAAACGCAAAAGTAAGTAGCTTTTCCATCATTTTCCAGCTCCTTTCTTATATTTATATATTTATATATTTTAATTATTTTGTCAATGAAATTCAGCAATATTAGGGTAGTCAGTAATATTGGGGCTAATATTGGGGGTCAGGTCTCAATATTAAATACTACTTCACTTCACGATCCAATAAATATAACACAAAAATCTTACGGGTTCTGTTTTATATTTATTTAAAAAATTGGGGTTGAAAAACTATTTCCAGAACCCACTTTATACAAACTATTCAAATTACGTTATTAAGGCTTAACAGCCGTGTAAATATGAATTTACGCCGCGCTTTATTTATTAACACAATTCTCTGAACCGCATGTTCCTCCATCTGAAATCTTATTACTTAATCTCCCGAATCTTATTCTCGTCGCTGATATTGCAAGGCAATCATAATCAGCGTCATTGTCTGTGACAACGCATATTGTTTTATTCACATTTGCGAGTCCTCTTTGATTAAACTTGATCTCCGTAACTCTTATGTTACTCCAAGTAATAGGGTTGTTAGAATTCAGGGTTTTCTTTACTAAAGGGATAGGATAGTTATATCCAGAAGGACGATTATTGTCATATGCGGTCAGACTGGTATCACCATCGGGCCAGGGGTCAATGTCTTCCTGTACAGTATATTGTTTCTGTTCTAAATTCACAAAGTGGGCCCTGTTTCTCTGCATTGACCTTAACCGAGCATTCATCAGATCAACATACAGTTCACTCATCTGGGTTTCTACCCTGTACTTATCTATCCATCCTGCAAACTGAAATCCAAGGGCAACAACAAGAATGCCAATAATAGAGATAACTATTACAAGTTCCAATAATGTCATCCCTTTATCTTTCATTGCAATCATATCCAGTTGTATAATTTATTCATATTGTTAAAGATAATTTGTGTTAATAAGTCTGAATAAAAATTATAAGGCTGGATTTAGAATAGAAGAACGTTTTTAATTTTTCTCTACATTTATTGCTTTTTTTTAAACATTTTGTATTTTTTTTAGAGAGAAGGGGAAAAAGCGTCAGTTTTTATTTTTGATATTGTTTTGAAGGTCGTTGTCAGGTATAAATTATAAATATTAAATACTTCTTTATCTGTCTACCCAGTACTTTTACCCCGATTTTTAATCATTTCTTCATATCTCTTACATGCCTGTGAAACTGCCGCATAATCCATCTGGAACAACTCTCCGATCTCTATGAGGCTCATTGAGGTAAATTGTTTGAGTAAAGATAGTGTCATTAAGCGAAAGAAATTTCCCCTTTTTTTGTTGAAGATATCTTCTTTTCCTATAGAAAAATCAGCCATTACTTTTTGAATGATTTCCTCTGCTGTATATGCTGTTAGAACTTTTGTCTCCGGAATCTCTCTCTTGTTACCTATCTTACCTGCCAGTTCTTTTATTGATTCAATAAATGCCTTTTCGCCAAGAGCAATGCCTTTGTATGAATCTTTCAAGGGACTTTGCATCATACTGTTTTCCAAAACATATGCTTCATATTTTTTCCGTGCCATTTTTTTATCATTGTCAAACTGGTCCAAGATAAGACTTGTGTCCAGTCTTACCGTTGATTTTTCTCCATCCACATAATCAAGGTAACTGCTCCATGTATATTGTCTCAAATCCTCTACAATATCTGCTCTGAAAGGATTTAAATGGATATACGCAGAGAGATGAACTCCGTAACTGTTCTCATCGACAATAAGAGACTTGTATCTTCCCTGAAAAAGAACACCCACAATCTTATGCTTTGCTTTGAACCAGTTAGCATATGATGTGTTTAGATAGTGCATGCCTTCTGAGATCTTGGGAAGACGGGTTTTAAGAAAGATATGGTAATGATTATCCATGAGACAATAGGCATAACAGACAAAAGAATATTTCAAAAAGGTCTCATTAATTTTATCAATGAATACTTTTCTATCAGTATCATTATAGAAGAGAGGATCTCTTCTGTTGCCTCTGGCTGTGATATGGTAGGATGCATTCTCAAAAGACAGTCTCAGTGGTCTTGTCATGCCGAAAGAATAGCACAAGAGATCATCTATGTCAAATATTGAGACATGACCCCTTTTATGCGTGAGAGATCATCTATGTCAAATGTTGAGATCTGACCCCATTGATATGAAGAAATTACAGACTTCTTGAATAGATATCTCGCCCTGGCTACTGTCAGAAAGGCGCTTCCATTTCAGTTTTCCTGAATTAATCTCATCGTCACCTATTATTAGAACATATCTAGCTGATAGTCTGTCCGCCCTTCTCATCTGACTCTTTAAAGAATTACCAGGGTATCCGATTTCAACCCAAATCCCATCCTGCCTTAGTCTATCAGCAATTATAAGACCTTCCTTTTCAGCAGGTTCCCCTATTGTTGCAATAAAGACATAAGGGACGGGTACTTTCTGTTTGCCTGATGACTTGATTAGTGTCGTAATTCTTTCCATCCCTATTGCAAAACCAATCGCCGGAGTCGGAGGGCCCCCCAAATCTTCGACCAGTCTGTCATAACGGCCGCCAGCAGCCACTGCTTTTTGAGCACCGAGATCTTTACAGGTTACCTCAAAAGTTGTCCTAGTATAATAATCAAGTCCTCTAACCATATCTGGGTTTAAAACATAAGGTATATCCAGCAATTTTAAAAGTGACAGAAACGTATTAAAGTGCTCCCTGCACTCATCGCATAAAAATTTTGTGACTTTCGGCACCCCCTCTCTCAAATTAACACATCCTTCTACCTTACAGTCGAGTATTCTGAGCGGGTTATGGTCTAATCTCCTTTTACAGTCCTGACAAAGAGCGTCAACACGGCTTGAGAAGAAATCAACTAAGGCTTTCTTGTAATCAGGTCGGCATCTTTCACAGCCAATGGAATTCACTTCAAAACTAAGCTCTTTCAACCCTATTTTATTACAAAACTGTTTCAGCATTGATAGTATCTCGGCATCAATTTTTGGTTCTTCTATACCGAAAGCCTCTACACCTATCTGGAAGAACTGTCTGAAACGGCCTGCTTGCGGCCTTTCATATCTGAACATCGGGCCTGAATAAAAAAACTTCTGTGGTGCAGGAAGGTTATAAAGGTGATTTTCTACATAACACCTTACAACCGGGGCTGTCCCTTCCGGACGAAGGGTTATACTTCTGCCTGCCTTATCAGAGAATGTATACATCTCTTTTTCAACAATATCCGTAGTTTCACCTATACTCCTCACAAATATATCTGTCGACTCAATTATCGGTGCTCTTATTTCCTGAAATCCATAAGCAGAAAATACATCCTCTGCAATCTTCTCAACTCTTTGCCATATATTTATTTCGGGTGAAAAGATATCATGCGCACCTTTCAGGGCGCTGTATTTCATTCTTCCTTCTCGCCTCCTTTTTGTTCTACCTCCTGTTCTCCCTCTCTTTCTCTATCAAACTCAATCATCCTTAAATGGTTTTCAACCATCCTTTTCACTTCTTCCTTGAAGTGTACTCTTATCCCCTTCAGATCAACTATATCTTCATGAATCTTTATAACTTTTTCCTGCGCCTGTTTAATTAAAGCGTCTGCCCTGAGTTCAGACTCCTTCACAATAAGTTCCGCCTCTTTCCTCGCATTAGTCTTGTAGTCTTCAACCATCTGCTGGGCAGTCATCAGAGTCTCTCTCAGCGTCGTTTCCATATCTTTGTATTCTTTTATCTGATTTTCAGACCTCTGTACACTCTCTTTAAGCGATGCATTCTCCCTAAGAAGATCCTCCATCTCTTCCCTGATTACCTCTAGAAAAGCGTATACTTCTTCAACATCAAATCCCCTTAACTTCATAGGAAATTGTTTTTGCTGGATGTCAAGCGGTGTTATTCTCATATAATGCCCCCTCTTTTTAATTTATAGGCAAGCTCAATTAAAGACCCTATAAAAAAATACTTTATAAATATTACAGCGAGTATTACAACCATCGGTGATATATCTATGGGACCCAGCCTGTAGCCTATAACCCTTCTAATCGGCCTGTATACGGGTTCTGTTATACCTTTTAAAAATCTCACTATCGGATTATATGGATCAGGATTTACCCAGCTTATTAAGGCTGAAATAATAACTATCCACATATAAACAGTAAGTAATATATCGAGTATATGTGCAATAGCTAGCAGTAAATTTGCAAAGATAAACATCTATCCTCCCCCTAATTCCTTTGCCCTATGCGTTGCTGCCTCAATTGTTGCAATTACAGTGTCCTTAAACCT
>Ga0154657_1129_pt1 | contig 10516 bp, 9 predicted proteins | sample Rifle2008BG13ft_FD_116086 | JGI IMG/M metagenome (GOLD analysis project Ga0154657, IMG submission 116086) | Nitrospirae bacterium RBG_13_39_12 | reverse complement strand
GGCATCTTTTCAAGATAATTTATTATTTCTTTAGTGTTCGTCCCTTCTTTAACAAAGAATGCTCTTCCCCCAATTTTGCTCCCCTTATTTTTGATATTTGGTATCCTCAGATAACCCAGTTCTTTAGATGCAATATATCCGGTCGTATAGAATGGGTCATCGGATATACACAATTCAGCTACTACATGCCTGAAAGACGCAATTTTTGATGCAAGGATAATAGCTTCTTTAACAGTATCTGTATTAATATTTTGTCTCGAAAGCTTCAGTGAAAGAGCTTTTAAAGCTGATTTATCTATTCCAAGCCGGGATGCCCTAACCCCTCTTTCTCTGTCAGGCTCAAGACGATTGCAATTTTCTGCCGTGATAATGGATGCACCCCTCATACTATTCTTTTTAATCAAATTGAGGGCTGTATAAATAGCCCTTTTTGATATCCCCAGGCATTGAAGTATCTTGACTGCAATGTTTTCGCCCTCGGTTGGTTTTTGACAATTGACTGTTGCTACCGGAAGCGTTGTAATTTCCTCTGGTTTTTGCTTAATATCCTCAACTGTGATTATTATTTTATCGGGGGGTCCCTTTGGATGCTTTAACGCCCTTTTAATATACCCTTCGACAATCTTTTTAATATCTGATGCCTCATAAAGCCCTTCTGCACCGGAAATATGGATTTCAGCGTTTTTTGAGTTTTGTTGTTTTAATTCTGACTTCTTAATTCTGATTTCCTTTGAAGCCCTCATCCTTATGTTCAACAGATTTTTCATAGTAGAAGTGATTATATCGGTACTTGATAAATATTGACAATCCTAAATATCTGTAAAGGCATTTAAATATAAATAGGGTTAATGGAAGTTAATATAGTCAAGGGTTAATTATAAGTATTCCTTCAACTGTTATTTAATAAACAATGCATTTAAGTAATACTTAATATTATGACTTGACGCCAATCTATACTAAGGTCCTAAAAAGTGTTACTATATCGTGGTTTAAGAACAGGTGGGGAACAGTTCATTTTCCAGATGGTAATTCAGTATTGCTTAAAAGAAAAACGGGAATGAAAGCATGTGGACATAAATTTAATTACAAAAACATTGGAACCCCAACACCTGCATTACTTATATTGGAATGAAGGGAGAAGAATGATATGCCGAAAAGAGATGATATTAAGAAAGTAATGATAATAGGTTCAGGCCCGATTGTTATTGGTCAGGCCTGTGAATTTGATTATTCAGGGACCCAGGCGTGCAAAGCACTTCGAAAGCTTGGTTATAAAATCATCCTGGTTAATTCAAATCCGGCAACTATTATGACTGATCCGGGAACGGCTGATGTAACCTATGTGGAGCCTCTTACATTAGAGTTTATGAAAAATATAATAGAAAAAGAGCGGCCGGACGCAATACTGCCTAATTTAGGTGGTCAAACAGGCCTGAACCTGACTGCTGAATTGGAACGTAATGGCATCCTAAAGGCTAATGGTGTAAAGATTATAGGAGTACAGGCTGATGCAATTGAACGTGGTGAAGATCGTATCGCCTTTAAAGAAACTATGGAACATCTGGGTATCGAAATGCCCCGGAGTCAACCAGCTTTCACTGTTGAGGAAGCTGAGGCAATAGCTTCGAAACTTGGCTATCCGGTTGTAATCCGTCCTGCTTATACACTTGGGGGAACCGGAGGTGGGTTGGTCTATAACATGGAAGAATTACGAATAGTTGCGGGTCGTGGAATTTCTGCCAGTCTTATAGGCCAGATACTCGTTGAGGAGTCGGTACTGGGATGGGAAGAGTTAGAGCTTGAAGTTGTAAGAGATGCTAAAAATCAGCGAATCACCGTATGTTTTATTGAAAATGTAGATGCCATGGGAATCCATACAGGTGATTCTTTTTGTACGGCACCTATGCTTACCATTGACCATGAACTCCAGAAGCGGCTGCAGAAATATTCCTATGATATAGTTGAAGCAATTGAAGTTATCGGGGGAACTAACATTCAGTTTGCCCATGACCCCAAAACAGGTCGAGTTGTGGTAATCGAAATTAACCCGAGAACATCACGCTCTTCTGCTCTTGCTTCTAAAGCCACGGGATTCCCGATTGCATTTATTTCATCATTGCTTGCCGGTGGTCTTACACTTGATGAGATTCCTTACTGGAGAGAAGGAACTCTGGATAAGTATACCCCATGGGGAGATTATATAGTGGTCAAATTTGCCAGATGGGCGTTTGAAAAGTTCGAAGGGGTCGAAGATAAGCTGGGCACCCAGATGCGGGCTGTCGGTGAAGTTATGAGCATAGGGAAAACTTATAAAGAAGCATTCCAAAAGGCCATCCGCTCATTAGAGATAGGACGCTATGGACTGGGTTTTGCAAAGGACTTTCACCAGAAGTCCCTCGAGGAGCTGATGGAAATGTTAGTTTCGCCTACAAGTGAACTCCAGTTCATAATGTATGAAGCCCTTCGGAAAGGTGCTGAAGTTGACTCCCTTTATGAAAAGACCCACATCAAGCCATGGTTCATCGAGCAGATGAAAGAGATGGTAGAACTGGAGGAAGAAATTCTTAAATACAGGAACAGCAAATTGCCCGATGGACTATTAATCAAGGCGAAAAAAGACGGGTTTGCAGACAGATACCTTTCTCAAATTCTTGGAATTCCTGAAAGAGAAATACGTGAACGGCGGAAAGCATTGGGGATTCTGCAGGGTTGGGAGCCTGTGCCTGTAAGTGGGGTGGAGAATGCAGCCTACTACTTTTCTACTTATAATGCTCCAGACAGCGTGATAAGTAGCGAGAGGCGAAAGATAATGGTTCTCGGCGGCGGTCCCAACCGTATTGGGCAGGGTATCGAGTTTGACTACTGCTGTGTTCATGCTGCCTTCACACTTAGAGATGAGGGATATGAATCTATAATGGTCAACTGCAACCCTGAAACGGTTTCTACGGATTATGATACCTCTGATAAATTATATTTCGAACCTGTTACCATTGAGGATGTCCTTTCAATCTACGAAAAAGAAAAACCCGAAGGTGTAATAGTACAGTTCGGCGGGCAGACACCGCTTAATATCGCCAGAGAACTGGCTGAAGCAGGGGTAAAAATTATCGGGACTTCCACGGAAACAATTGATCTCGCTGAGGACCGGGACAGGTTTCGTCAGATGATGAAAAAATTGGGAATCCCAATGCCGGAGTCCGGCATGGCAAACACGCTAAAAGAAGCATTGGAGGTGGCTGAAAAGATTGGATACCCATTAATGGTAAGACCTTCCTATGTTTTGGGTGGCCGCGGAATGGAAGTGGTGCATGATGAAGAAATGCTCAAGCACTATGTTATTGCTGCGGTAGGTGTTTCTCCGGACCGGCCGATCCTGATCGATAAGTTTCTTGAAAATGCCATTGAAGCCGAAGCAGATGCCATTGCCGACAGTAAAGACGCTTTTGTCCCTGCAGTAATGGAGCATATCGAACTTGCCGGAATACATTCCGGGGATTCTTCCTGCGTGATTCCGCCTATAAGTATTCCGGCCAAACACCTGGAGACGATTAATGAATATACCCGTAAGATTGCTGTGGAACTCAATGTAGTAGGGCTTATGAATATCCAGTATGCCATTGCAAACGATACCGTCTACGTCCTCGAGGCTAATCCAAGGGCTTCACGAACAGTTCCGTTGGTTTCAAAAGTCTGCAATATCCCTATGGCGCGTATCGCAACTCAGGTTATGCTGGGCAAAAAACTTGTTGACATAGGTCTAGTACCAAAGCATATACCGCATTTTGGTGTAAAAGAGGCTGTCTTTCCATTCAATATGTTCCCAGAAGTAGATCCTATACTTGGCCCTGAAATGAGGTCCACCGGAGAAGTTTTGGGGATGGCTGATTCTTTTGGGCTGGCCTTTTATAAAGCGATGGAAGCAGCGAAGCAGCTGATACCCACCGAAGGAACAGTTCTTATAACTGTTTCAGATATTGAAAAGCCCGCAGCACTTCAGGTTGCCAGACAATTCGAGAGGCTTGGTTTTAAGATCAAGGCTACACGAGGGACATTTCAGTTCTTTTCCGAAAACGGTATCAAAGCTGAACCTATTGATAAAATAAATGAAGGCCGTCCTAACATTGTGGATGCCATCAAGAGCAAAGAAATTCAGTTGGTGATCAATACACCAAGCGGCAAGCTAAGCAAATATGATGATTCATATATCCGTAAAGCAGCAATCAGATATAAAGTAACTTATATAACTACAATAGCTGCAGCTATTGCTGCTGTCCGCGGGATAGAAGCCTTTAGACAAGGGCATGGCGACGTTAAATCTCTTCAGAGCTACCATGATGATATTAGATAGAAAAATCTTTGCCCCATCTCCTGATGGAAAAGGTCTTTTGAAAATATTTAGTGTTCCCCCTTTTTATATACTCCTGTCTAATCCGTAGCTTTCTGACCTGTTTAGCCCGAAAAATGCAGTTAGATTTTAAAGCTGATAGGCACATATGCCTACCGTGAATTGCATTTTTGGGATAATAAGATTCTAGATAGAAATTATGTTAAGATTATCACCTTATGAAAATACCGTTTAGAAAGTCAAAAAAGGGTATAACTTTAAAGGTAAAAGTTGAACCAAGGTCTTCAAGAAAAGGTATTTCCGGACTTTTAGGTGATACCCTGAAGATACGGGTCAATGCCCCTCCGGTAGGAGGGGCTGCAAACGAGGAACTGATAGAGATTCTTTCCGAGGAATTAGGCATAAAAAAAACTTCCATAAAAATTGTCAGCGGACAGTCTTCAAGGAACAAGGTTGTAGAGATAGAAGGAGCAGATTCGATTTCTTGACATACTTATGACTAAATAGTAGTTTATACCTTAAAGTTGCTTAAGATGGAATGTATATTTAAGGAGATATGATAATGCTTGATCCGAAGTTTGTAAGGGAAAATATCGATACAGTAAAAAGGTCTCTTGAGAACAGAAATTATATACTTCCTATTGATGAGTTCTTGATAATTGAAGAAAAAAGGCGGTTCCTTCTGAGAGAATCTGAGGAACTCAGGAACAGGAGAAATATTGTAACTGATCAGATAGCTATTTTAATAAGTAATAAACGAGATGCATCAGGACTTATAGAGGAAATGAAAGGTGTTTCAGACAGGATTAAAGAACTTAATGACAAAATCAAGAACCTGGAAGAAAGTACAGATAATTTTCTCCTTAACATTCCCAATATCCCCCATGAAACTGTTCCTGTTGGAAAAGATGAAACAGAAAACGTTGAGATAAGAAAATGGGGTGAGCCGAAACAGTTTGATTTTGAGCCGCTGAATCATTGGGACATCGGTGAGATGCTTGAGATAATTGATTTTGAAAGGGCATCCAAAATTGCCGGTGCAAGGTTTTCCCTGACAAAAGGGCTTGGTGCAAAACTTGAAAGATCTCTAATGAACTTTATGCTGGATTTAAATACATCAAAAGGCTATAAAGAAGTATTTCCGCCGATAATTGTAAATAGAGAAAGCATGACAGGTACAGGACAATTGCCGAAATTCGGGATGGAGCTTTTTAGAATAGCTGATCCCGAGTTATATCTTATACCAACAGCTGAAGTGCCGGTAACAAATATACACAGAGATGAAATCCTGATTGAGAAAACCCTTCCAATTTATTACACTGCATATACACCCTGTTTCAGGCGTGAGGCAGGCTCATATGGAAAAGACGTAAGAGGCCTGATAAGACAGCATCAGTTCAATAAGGTTGAACTTGTTAAGTTTGTAAAACCAGAAGACTCATATAATGAACTTGAGTCTTTGACTAAAGATGCAGAAGACATCCTTCAGAAGTTAGAGCTTCCATACAGAGTTGTAGCACTCTGCACGGGCGATTTGGGTTTTGCTGCATCTAAGACATATGACATTGAGGTGTGGCTTCCCGGCCAGCAGAGATACAGGGAGATATCCTCGTGTTCTAATTTTACCGACTTTCAGGCAAGAAGGGCAAAAATCCGGTTTAAGAGAGAAGGAAAGAAAGGTACTGAATTTGTACATACACTAAACGGCTCAGGCCTTGCCATAGGCCGCGCACTTGTAGCAATTCTCGAAAATTACCAGCAGAAAGATGTAAGTGTGGTCGTCCCTGAAGTACTCAGGCCGTATATGGGAGTGGATGCAATAAAGTAAATAATATGACCATTCGTGAGCAGACAGAAGAGATAGAAAAGAAGATCCTTCATCCAAGGGCTTGCCTGAGTTCACAAAGCAAAGGCAGGTTACGGCCTGAAAAAGAAGGAGAGATAAGGACATGCTTCCAGAGAGACAGAGACAGGATTATTCACTCGAAAGCTTTCAGGAGATTAAAACATAAAACCCAGGTTTTCCTTGCCCCAACAGGAGACCATTACAGGACCCGTCTTACCCATGTCCTTGAGGTAGCCCAGATAGCAAGGACAATAGCAAGGGCGTTACGATTGAATGAAGATTTGACAGAGGCTGTTGCCCTTGGCCATGACCTTGGCCATACTCCATTCGGTCATGCTGGCGAAGATATACTAAGAGAGATACATCCTGGCGGGTTTGACCATTACAAGCAGAGCCTAAGAGTTGTTGATTTCCTCGAGCAGGGCGGAAAGGGATTGAATCTTACATATGAGGTAAGAAATGGTATAGTCAAGCACTCAAAAGGGAAGGGACTTATAATACCTGAAAGTAAAAGTGACCGGGCAGTTACACTTGAAGGACAGGTAGTGCGTGTGTCTGACATTATTGCATATGTTAACCATGATCTTGATGACGCTCTCAGAGCAGGGGTGATTAAAAAATCAGACATACCCGGAAAAATAATAAAAGTTCTCGGTGATACACATTCAAAAAGGATAGATACAATGGTAAAAGACTTTATTTACCGTTCTGTAGAGACAGACCTTTTGGAACTCCGCATAAGTGAGGATATTCTTTCAGCTATATATATGCTCAGGGATTTTCTATATGAATCTGTATATGAAAGCAATAAGATAGTCAAGGAATTTAAAAAGGCAAAGAAGGTCCTTCGTGATTTGTACGCTTACTACCTCGAACATATGGAGGAAGTGTTTGTTAATATACCGAAGGAAGAAAAACTAAATAAGCATCGGATGGTATGTGATTTCATTGCAGGTATGACTGACAGATTTGCTCTTATGACATATGAAAGGCTTTTCCTCCCGCAGCAGTGGACTGTTCTTTGATTAGATTTTAACGCCTGGAATCAGTGGCGGGCAACCGCCCCAACCGCCCGTCCGCTGGCATGACTTGATAGATGTTTCTTTATTATTTTTGACTTTAAAGGGTATTTTTCAGGACTTTCGATATTGTCAATTTCCAAATCAACATCCAATTCCGGCCAGTACAAATGGTAACCGTGAAGCAATTGAACGTTTTGTATGGAATTCAAAGTTTGATCTTTAAAGTAAGGGAAATCTTTATAACTCAGGAAATATTCTTTTTCTTTTACAAAAAGCCAGATGCCAAAAGGGGTTATATTTTCAACGCTTACTAAAATGTCTTTGCCACGCTTTGATAATTTCATTTCTATGCTCCTCGACAATTTTTTGAATTTCGTTTAATTTTCTTGGATTCAACCCATAATATATGGCTAATGATACTATAGGCTCCAGCCAAAATTTAGCTTCTCCATCCTCGCATGTTACATGGATATGAATTCGCTCCTCTTCGTTTGAAAGGAAATAAAATCTATACCCTTTCTCTCTGAAAATTGTAGGACTCATTATGACTAAAATTTAAAACAATTTATTCTTTTTTGCAATCTAATGCCTGAAGTCACCGGCGGGCGGACCGCCCGTCCGGTGATTGGTTTGTTATGTGTTCTTCTTGATTATTTTTACAAGTTCTTCTTGATTACAGACTTTATCATATTTTTCTTTTCTTATTTCTTTGCTCGATATATCAATTTTTATTCTTTTCAGAAAATCTTTGAAATCAGGATTCATTGTCAATTTATTTATTGTATCCCAATCAAGATTTTCACTTGGTCTTGCTGGAAATAATATTTCTGACGAGTCTGGTTCCTCTATATTGATTTTGATTACACCAATTCCGAAAGAAGTTGAAAGTCTCCTTAGTTCTGTTTGAGAATCTTCATCTACAGATATTTCGGCTGCAACTAAGTATCCTTCATGTGCCCATGATGAATTAGAGACAGTTTGGAAGAATGATTCTCGTAAATTTCCAAATGTTAGTTCTCGCTTGATTTCAAAAGAAAAAAGCTTTATTGCCATGCTTCCAATCGACGCACCGAATTCAACTACCTCAGGCTTCCAATCATCAATGGGGAAATAGCAACCCACCATGTCTGGATGAATCCATTCTCCAAATTCCTTTTTATCCGACTTTGAATGTTGAATAGTTTTTGTATATGCCTTGAGATAATAATTTGCGTAATATGTCAAGAAGGGGTGAAGGTCTTTTTCTAGATATTCAGGCTGTTTTGAAAGGATTACATTTTCATCTTGTGCTTGTTCAATCAATTTTAGCTCATCATTACTGGCAAATTTTTTTAGATGAAAGAGTTTCGGCCTCGTTCCTACTTTGATAAAAGGGCTGTCCTTTCGATCTCTTACATTACAATAAAGCTGTGCTCCCAATGTTGCCCATGGGGTTTTCCCTTGGCTGTGGAGGAGCTTGTCATAGCCCTTTGTTTTAGCAATCTCCCAAATATCAGTTGCAGATAATGGTTTCTGTTCCTCTTCAAGAATTCGCTTTGCCAGTTCAATGAATGTCAGTTTTTCCATTTGTCCCCTCTATGTTCTTACACACAACTTATTTTATCTTGTTATATTATTTGTGTAAAGCATATAGCTAATAAAGAAGGCTGTCAAGAAAGATTCAAATAGAAAGCCTGATAAAAGTCAAAAATTGCAATATAAGAATCTTAATTCCTGTTTGACAAATTACCAATAAAAAGTAATAAATTTATATATGCCGGCAAATCTTCCACCAGAATATTTTGATGCTGAGAAGAGGTTTAAACAGGCATCAACACCTTCAGAAAAAATTACTGCGCTTGAATACTTGATATCTACTGTTCCAAAACACAAAGGGACAGACAAGTTAAGGGCTGATTTAAGGAGAAGACTTTCCCAGTTCAGAAAAGAAACATTAAGTAAAAAGAAAGGGGGCAGGGGTGACCTTTATGTAGTTCAGAAAGAAGGGGCAGCACAGATAGCCCTTGTCGGATTCCCAAACACCGGAAAATCGTCTCTGCTTGCATGCCTGACAAATGCCCTGCCAGTGATTGCAGATTATCCTATCTCAACACTTACCCCATTACCTGGAATGATGCCTTTTGAGGATATACAGATACAGCTTGTAGATTTACCTCCGATTGGAAACGAGGCGACTGACGGGTGGGTATCTGGGATTTTACGGTATGCGGACGCACTTATGCTCATAGTAGATCTTTTAGATGACCCTGAAGTACAGGCAGAGCTACTTATTGAGCAACTTGAAAGGTGGAATATACATATAATATCGAAATCCGAAATCCGAAATCCGAAATTCGAAAACAGAGTTGGGGTATACAAAAGGGCGATTCTTGTTGCGAATAAAAAAGAGCTCCGGAATACTGATGACAACTTTATAAGCCTCATACGGAAATATGAAAATGTTTATACATGTATTTCAATATCTGCACTGAGGAAAGATAACCTCGAAGAACTGAAGAGAGCAATTTTTGATCTTTCAGGGATTATCAGGGTATATTCAAAACCACCCGGGAAAGAGCCGGACATCTCAACCCCGTTCACAATACAATCAGGCTCTACTGTACTTGATCTTGCCAGGATTATACACAAGGATTTCATATTTAATCTGAAATTTGCCAGGATATGGGGTTCTGCGAAATTCGATGGTCAGAGGGTGGAGAAGAATTATATTTTAAAAGACAAAGACATCGTTGAATTCCATATTTAAAGTCTATCCATAAACTAAGGTTTATTATCATTCTTGCGGAAGCAGGAATCCAGAAACTATTGAGAATACTTGATCCCCGTTTTTCAGTCATTCCGGCTTGTCCGGAATCTTTCTGTAAGAAGGATTCCCGATGCGTTTCACTTGCGGGAATTATTTCATTTATAGCTTTTGTAGTCCTCGGCTCAACACAGATTGATACGTCGGGTAGGGGGTGGAAAGCTCTGTATCATCAGGGAGTGATTGATGAGAGAGAGTATTATCCGCCCTGGCGGATTCCCGCCTCGGGCGGGTCGCCGAGGAGACGCTGAGGCGAATGAGAATAGATTTAAGATTTTGTGAGACAAACTTACGCAAACACTAAACAGCGGAGCTATTTTACATAATCTGGGAATTAAAAAAACCGTTTTTTTATTTTTGAAAGTTCCTAACTCTTGTTTATTTCTTCATCTACTCCGCACTCAGGCTACTCTTAATTAAATGCGGATTACATCTCCTAATACACACCCCTTAACTAATAAAGCATAGGGGATTAAGCGATAGTGAAACTTAATAGCTTG
>Ga0154657_1135_pt1 | contig 10616 bp, 12 predicted proteins | sample Rifle2008BG13ft_FD_116086 | JGI IMG/M metagenome (GOLD analysis project Ga0154657, IMG submission 116086) | Nitrospirae bacterium RBG_13_39_12 | reverse complement strand
GAAAGTATATAAAAAGAGATGATTAACTGTCAAAAGAGACTAAAAGATATAAACTCAAGGTTGACAGGAGTAATGGGTAAAATGTTATTTTATAAAGTCTTACAGGCGCGTAGCTCAGTGGTAGAGCGCTTCCTTGACACGGAAGAGGTCAGGGGTTCGATACCCCTCGTGCCTACCATATTTTTCAAGCACTTAGGAGATTTCATCTTACCTTGCCTCTGCCGATTGTATAGTTTTTGTATAGTTTGCATCATGCAAACGTTCACCTACTGAGCTAAACTTACCATTTAAGGTATTGTCCAAGATATCCATAGCTTTAACCATGTGAGCAGGTGCAAGATGAGCATACCTCAAGGTCATAGTTAAAGTTTTATGCCCTAACAGCCTTGACACTGTGGTTAAATCTACCCCTGCCATAACAAGATGAGATGCAAAGGTATGTCTCAGGTCATGGAAATGAAAATCTCTTATCCCTGTTCTTCTCAATGCTGTTTTAAAGCTTCTCTTAACATCCTGATAGGCTTTCCCTATATTTTGGTCATAGAATACATAAGGAATATCTAACCGCCTTGTAATACCCTGTAAGGTTATCCTGAGAGTATCGTTAATAGGTATTTCCCTTCTCTCTCCATTCTTTGTTACATCTAACAGAATGAAGCCATGTCTAAGGTCTACATTATCCCATTTAAGAGAGAGTATTTCACCTTTTCTCATGCCTGTATTCACTGCTGTTACTACAATAGGCTTCAGGTGATTATCACAGGCATTGATTAAGGCTTGACACTCCTCTGTAGAGAGATACCTTAACCTTTTCCCATCGTCTCTTAATAGCTTTACTTTTCTGGTACGCTTTAATGTTTCAGACTCTACCATCTCCCATTCCACAGCTTTTGTAAACATATGTTTGAGAACATTCAAGACCTTATTACAGCTACTATTCTTTAATCCTCTATTCATAAGGTCTGTCTGTAATTGTTCCACAATCACCGTATTGAATCTCCTAATCGGAAAGTTACCGAACCTTTCAACCAACTGTTTGATGAGATAGCCTTTTGTTCTGGCTGATTTCTGTCTGCCGTTAATCCATGATTGGTATTTCTCAGAAAGTTCTTTGAATGTGTAATTGGAGATTTTCCTAATCTCAGGTTGCTTGCCTTCTTTGATAGATTGCTTCTGCTGGATAAGCAGGGCTTCAGCATCTTTAAACTTTTCGTTGCCTGAGGATTCATAAACCATCTTACCATCAAGCCCTGCATATCTAATCCAGTAAATGCGGTTTCTCAGGAATATCCCCCGATGCTTACTTTTTGCCATGCTTCTTTTCACCTACCTTTCCTTTTTGTTTTTTCTTTCCTTTTAGTTCTTGCTCAATCCTTGATAAAAGTATTTTTGTTGTTTTACTCGGCTCTCTCAACCCCCTTTCCCATTGATATATGCAATTGCCTGTAACACCTAAAAGCTCACCTAAAGCCCTTCTGCTTAGCTTGTTGTCTTTTCTGAATTGCTCTATTTCTTCAGGTGTCCAGGTTTGCATATCTAAATCATATACTAACATTGTTAGAAAGTCAAGAATTATTTTTAGTGCACAATTTAAAGCACAGTGGTTTGTAGATTGTTTATTATTAAGGGTTTCTTATATAGGTTATCGGACATACAATCTTATGGCCTCCTCTTACTTTATAGCCTTTAAAATCCTTCAAGGTGTGTTTATAGCGGGGATATTATAAGAGCTAAGCCATTTATCAATATCCTTTTTCCTAAATCTCAATTGCCCATCTATTTTTAAGTGTGCTATCTTTTTCAGGTGTGTTCTTTCGTAAATCCATTGCTTAGATACCTTCAAATATTGAGTTAACCCCTCTACATCAAAGATAACATCATCCTCTGACTTACCATTACCAGCAAGCAACGGTTTCATTTTCTCGATAACCTTATCGGCTATCGCCTCAATCTCCTGTGTTTCAAGCTCAGTCTTCACAGCCCTTTATCTCCACGACCTTTGATGACTCAAAGACCTCTTTAACTCTGTGGATTACCTTGAGAGAGTCTTTATCAATATCTTTTAGTTTCTCTATTTCCTGTCTTGTGTAGATAGCTTCTTTTATGCCTTGTTCTCTGAGACGGTCAATATCCTTATCATCTTCTACAACCCAAAGGTAAGCATGTAGATTCTCCGAGTAGACCCTATAAGCTGTATCATCAAAGGGAGTAATCTTACCTTCACTGATTAGAATGATAGCCTTGTCATGAGGAAGAGTGACAACCTGCCCTGCTTGCAGTTCCATTTCCTTTTTTAACGTTTTAATCTTGAAACTTTCTAAGACTTTGTATCTCATTTGACTATTTCAAACTCCTCATGTTCAAGGTCTATAACTTCTTCATCAGAATTAACGGTAACATCCGTAACTTCAGTAACTTTGTTGTTTTCTGAATTTGATTTATCAGTTACAGTAGTTACAGTAGTTACAGTAGTTACGGTTGTTTTAGAAAAAAGTTTTTGTATCTTCTCAGATTCCCATAAAAGATATGAATAATTGCCCGTGCTTTTTTCAGTAGTTAACCCCAAATCAGCCAACATATTGCTAATTCCTTCTGGAGTATGACTCACACCTTCAGGTACGCCATGATTGAATAGCTCAACAATTCTTGATAACTGTAATTTCCCGTTTTTAACCTCTCCCTTCAAGCTACGTAGTGTTTCAATGAGTCTCTTCTGAAATTCATTTAGAGTGTCTTCTGGTTTCTCATACAGTTTCAATGCCTTAATAGTCTGTCCAGCATAGAATTTTATTAATTCAATAGCGTGATGTATTGTCTCATCCTCGATTAAGTTGTTTATGGATGTTATACCTTTGCTGAATGCCTCTATGACATGTAAAACTCCAGCAAACTTAAGACTGTGATAGGCTATAAGTTTCGGGATAAAGACCCTTGCCCTTTCTGAAAGGAAAGGCATCTTATCGCCGTAATCGTTATAGAATTGTTCCCATATGTCTAAGGCTTTGCTACTCAGGGTTAAAACTTTTGGTTTTATGAATCCATCATCATCATGTTCTAATGGAATGGCATAGCACCAATTTAATAGGTCTCTCCAGTAAGATATAATCTCTTCAATAATTGCTTGTCTGCTAAACTTCATGGGTCTGTTTTCAGCATTGAGCAATAAGAAACGGGGTAGAAACCCATCATCAAAAGAATTTACTTTGAAGACGTCAGGCATAACTTTAGGCTGTATCCCACCAATAATAGAAGTACCTGTGTTGTGGATAAACTTGACACCTGATTTTCTGTCTATCTTCCAGCTATCACAGTTAAATAGTTCCAAATAATGCTGTCTATCGTTCCCTTTGACTTTGTACTGGTCAAGACCTAAAATTAAACTTGCTATTTCATCCTGATAGCTAATAACCCCTCTGCTATCATTCTCAAACACATTAGCCAATGCCTCCACCGTACAATCTGATACAACATGATGTTTTAATTTTGGCTTCTCTGGTATATCTATGCTTTCATCTTGTTTAGCCTTTCTAAGTCTTCTTTCATATTCTTGAAACTGCTTTTGGTATTCGTTATAAGCCTTTGCCTGCAATTCATTGATGTGCTTTAGAAGGGTTTGAATCACAGGGGATTTACCATAACCACTTAAGGCAATGATAATCAGCCATATAAAGGGTGCCACTTCAAAACCATGTTTAGGGGATATTCTTACAGTGTTGCCTATTGTCCCACTTATTATGGTAAGCATTGCACTTGCTACAATTTCAGGCTCCACATGTAAGGCTTCACTTAGTACATTAATGACATTCAATAGCTTTGATGGAAATATATCAAAAGGGAATGAATATACAGTGATTAAATTCTGATCAAGTATAGATTTCATCTTTCACCCCCTGCTTTGAGTGCAAAGATACTTGAGCGTAAGGCTTTTAAAGTCTTAATAAAATCCAAAACACCTACTTGAGAATTGCCATAAAGCTCCTGCAATGCCCTGTTAATATCCTTGCCTTCTACAATAAAGACAACTTTTCCGTCATAGGTTCTCTGTGGTGTTACCTTGTAATTTTTGAGAGATAAGAATGCTACTATTGAAGTATCTTCAAAGGTGTGTTTTCCCATTATTCTTTTACCTCCTTTTTTCGGATTCGGGAACAAAATTGGAACAAAAATCTTTTTTTTACATATATTGGTATTATGTCGGATTTCTGATTGATCTGAAAGGAACGGAATTGAATCTATTTCGTGCTATTAGGAAGAATGGCTATTTATGAGGCTTTATGTCGGGTAAGCCTTTTGATGTGGGTTTGCTTTCTATAAATTGGAAGTCAGATAATTTAGAGAGTTTTATATCATATTTTTTTGCAAAATTTCTAAACTCTGATATTGCTTCTCTTTTCAATTTGTCGCCTAAAAAGGGAATTTCAAACAAGAGGTGATAAACAACACGAGCCATTACGCATAGAAATACTCTAAAGTCTCTACTGTAGTAAGTCCCTGAATTAACCTTTTCAATTTTCCCACTGTAAATAACTTCTCTTATCCTTTTATGCCTCTCCTTTATAGTCTCCTTAGAGACTTTACGGCCTCGTTCCCCTTCATAAGTACAATTCTCTAAGACCAATGCTGCCTTTTTACCCCATACTCCTTTGATCGTGTTTAAGAAAGTCCTGTCATCAGGTTTTTGCTTTGCTAATGCTGTTTTAATCTTTTTATTAAAGATATCCAACACATCCTTTAATACACACTGTTCATCTATCATTTTATGGATCGCCTTTGTACTGTATCCCGTGTAAGCTTCTAAGTCGTGAAGTTCAATTCCTTTAGCAATTCCTCTTGAGAGTTTTGAAAAAAGCTTGAACCATTCGAGTTCACCTATTCCGATGCGCTCCCACTCACTTATCTTCTTACCAGTCAGTATATCTTCTGCCTTTTTAATAACATTCCAAATATCGCCTCTTTTTTTGCCCTTGTATTTATCACTCTTTCTTTCATATCCTCCGTAGGCATCTTCCCTTGTCATCCTTTGCTTTTTTGTCTCTTGAATAAAATCAGCAGGTTTCTCCTTAGATATTGGTTTTAATAAAGTTAAAAAAGAATCTGAGGCTTCTTTGAAGGTTTTAGCATTTTCAATGTCAGTTCTGAATCTTAACAAATGCACAAGGAAATCTTTTTTGCTGAAGATATATATGTCGTTCGACAAACTGGTAATGGCTAAACACAATTTTTTAGGGTCATTAAAACAATAACCACCTTCAATGAGAAAAGAGTTTAAATAATCCCTAACGTCTTCCCTTATTTTTTCTTCTTTCACTTTATCTCAACAGACTATTTCAAAGGTAAAGGGAAGGGGATTTTTTGAAAAGTATGTCTCCACAATTGTTTTAAGTTATTCCCTTTTCACTTCTCAGCCGTCATCAATGGGTATCTGTAAAAAACCCAGAACCAATGCCCTCTTTGCGAAGTCCTTGAAACAAGTCCCTGAGTGTATCATAGAGAGATAGTCCATTCATGCCGGATTCATCTATCACGCTTACTATGATATCGTGAAATTGCAAACGTTGTTCTTTAGTGAGTATGTCATTGTAATGCAGCTTAGCGACAGGTCGGCGATTAGCCATGCCCATATTAATATCAAGAAAAACTACGGACTGTTTCTTGAAAACGCCTTCTTTGGCTGTACTAATCATGCATTTAAATGATGGTGTTTCGACTGTTGCGACTTTCCCACCAAATGGATAGCATGTATTAGAAGTTATCATTTAACTATCTGCAATCAGATGGAGCAACATGTATCATAGTTATGAATCCCCCACTTTTGCCATTATATGCACAAATCCAAAAGTATATCAATCTCTCTTTTGTCTCAGTTATGGGGAAAGCTATCTTTTACGCTTTTCTGAAAAATTAGCTTTTCGTGTACGTGAGACCCCCTTTCCCCGAAAAAACATGCCCAAATAGCCATATTTTAATAAACTCATAATTCTTTGAACCCCATAACAGTTTGAAAATACTATACAATTTAGGATTTATATTGACTTATTATATAATAGTTTATTCTATTATAATACTATTGATTTTTAGGCAATATGGTGTAATCATATTACACTTTAATTATGTTTGCAAATTCAGTTAAGGCTCTTTGAAAACAACGACTGTAAATCCCGCCCTGTCGAAAAGGAGGTACATCATCAGGAGGTTACAGTTAAGGCTCTTTGAAAACAACGACTGTAACGCCTTACTGTTCGCCTTATGAATCGGCTCACTGGTAGGTTACAGTTAAGGCTCTTTGAAAATAACGACTGTAACATGGCAGAATATAGTGTTTATAACTGATATATGGGGTTACAGTTAAGGCTCTTTGAAAACAACGACTGTAACGGAATTATTTTCATTTTAATTCAAAGGTTTTGTCAGTGATAATTCATAAAAGTTTAGAAAAGTTGTTTTTTGAAATAAATCCTTAATGGTTTGCGAAAATTAAAAGAGCCTTAATTGTAAAACGCCTATACGGTGAGGGTATGTACGTTTGGGTTTGTCCAGCCTAAACCTCTACGCCAGAAATGGCACCTTCATTGTGGGTTAGGACAATTTAATTAAACCTTTTTAGTATGGTTTATTTTCAAGAGTTTAGTAGCTGATACAGTCCTTGTTTTTCCATCACTACCGACAATGGCTTCTATAACAGGAGAAGTACCAAGTTTCTTAACCCTATATATCATTTCTTCACCTTCAACTGTAACCATATTACCACGTTTCAAGATGAATATAACTTTTCCTTTAACCTGCTCTGCTGGCTTTACAAAATGCTTTGACAGTCTTGGGTTCTTGAGTTCACAAGCTCTTTTTTTGCCTTTTTCATCAAGAAAAACTGCCACGCCAACATTATGAACATTTGTTTTAAAAATATTATTTTTTATTCTAATCATCTGATTATAGCCAGTTCCTTTTACCTCGCATTTAAGACTCATCACCCCTTCGCCATTTTTCCTTAAATAGAATCCAGCATCCTTTGCCTGTTCATCTGTCAAATATTTCCCTTTAGCAATACCAAAGCGTTTAAAAGCCTCAGTTAGTTTTTTACGATATTCCTCCGAAATAATAACGGCTTCTTTCCCGCACTCAATTTCAGTTACCATAAATCTGCGAGTTATAATATCGTTCTTAAAAGATAAAGGATTCCTATCGTGAAGAGGAGCACTTTTACCCCCTTTATCTCTTCTGAACTCTTTCATCTCAGAAAGGTGTCTTTCTATGTCAAATTCTTTGCCATCTTCGCCACATGGTTTAATAGTCATATCTACTTTGCCATCTTCTGCATAGCTCTTCTTTGAAGCAAGAATTACAGCATCAAGTGCATGATGTCCGTGGTTGCCCCTTTCTTTGATAAATCCCCACCACTTTCTAAAGTATGCAGTATAGATACCACTTTGTCGCTTTATAAGTAATTCTTTATTGCCAGTTAATTCTCTAAGCCTATCTCTCATATGTCGCCATCCAATAGAGGCATGAGACATGTATTTGTTGAAATCTAAAGTATTAATATATTGTGCATCTTCAAGAATCTTTTTCTTCAAGTCATTGGTTATGAAAGATACAATTTCTGGTTTTGGCAAAATGCCACTTTCTAATGGTGTCCTTCCTCTTTTTTCCTCATTGCATACGCTGCAACATGCGACTAAATTGCCAAAGATATTAATACCTCCAGCCTTTCTCGGAAAAATATGGTCTTCATGAGCATTAGATAAATCTATTCCTTTCCCACAGTAAATACATCGGCTATCTGTTTCTCTAAGAAGAGCTTCTTTTCTGGTTTCTCCACTCTCTCTGTGTCCTTTACTGTATTCTTCTTTAAGTAATCGTTTCTTTCCCTTTGTCTTAGCTGCTATATCAAAGTTATTACTTTCCATAACAACGTTGTTTAAAGTGAAATTAGGCAAAATGTCATCTTTGATAACCGACAGAACATTTTCTATCTTTGTTTTTAAGGATGGTGCAAGCCTGAAGGTCTTTTTTTCAATAGAAACATATTTTTCATTTTCGGGAAAATGTACTTTACAGAAAAGTAATCTGCCCCGCAATTGATTCCGTGCTATATCAATAAGATTCTTCCCTGGCCAATCTTTTTGGTTTAGAGTTATCTTGTAAACTTTTCGGAAGTGCTTAAAGATTTCATTTATATCCTGCTGATGCCCTTTCAAGATAGTCAATTTAAGCAATTCTCTTTCCTTATTCTGGAGAGGCAAATAACGCACAATATTTTCAAGTAGCAATTCCCGAACATTTATTCTTAATGGGGTATTTTTACCGCAGACTTTGCACTTAGTCAGGATTCGGTTATTAAACCTTTTATGGCGGTACTGCTTATTGAAAATAGATTCAACCTTTATTATCTGCTCTTCTGATAGATTACCTTCAGTCATTACGTTGCGTACATCTCTAAGAACTTCGTCTCTATGTCTTGAATTCCTTTGCGTTTCCTCCAATTCTTTTTTCTCTTTTTCCCACTGTTTTCGTTCTTTAGCATCCATTGCCTCTATCTCTTCAGAAGTTTTTTCTTCAGGGAGGTCGGCATAATCATAACCCCTCTTATGGGCAAGACTGTAAACTGTTCTAAAAGGTTCAATTGTAAATGTCCCACTTGATTCCTCATATATACCACCAATACTTTCAAGATAGTTCTTGAGCTCTCTTAAACGTTTTTTCTTAGTTTGTAGTGTTCTTCTTAAACTTCTTTGTTCTCTGCGACCTGCAAGAATGTCTGTGACATCATCACGCATCTTTACTGTTCGTGCATAAAGTACTTGATTATTTTTCTGGTTAACAACCGCAAGACCAGTATATTTGCCACCGTAATCAATACCTAAAACAAGTTCTTTTTCCATAATAAGTCAAGTTAAAGTATAAGATTTTTTTACAACTTTCCAATTAAAAATACAAGGAATTATTTGTTAGAAAAGTCATTTTTTAGAATCAAAATTCATGGCAGCAAGTAAAAGGCGAAAAAGATTAACATCTGGATGATATCGCACTTCTTTTCTTATAAAACATTATCCTTGTTTTGTTCTACACATACTTCGCATTGTTTCCACCTTAACAACTGTTTAATACCAAGAGTACTACTCACATTTTGCGAATTATTCAGGGTGTCACCTTCAGGAAGAAAAGTTTCCGGTTTGCTTCTTCCTGAAGTTAACATTGACAGGAATTATGAATAAATTGTAGATTTGTATCGGTAATCAAGTGTCTATTTCCTAACTGTCATATATATTGAATGCGTTAACTAATGGAATGGAGATGTTTGACTATATAGCTAATTGGGCAAGTGTTCTTAGCTTAGTAGTTAGCATTATATTATTAATATATGCTCATGGGGTAAAGAAAACTTTAATAAAATACATTGATTATAAACAATGGGGTTCAAAAAAAAATAAAATTTATGCAGAGTTAGATGGGTGTCTACGGCTTATAAATGAAGATAATATTTTTGATAGAAAACAGATTTCCGATTTAAAAAGACTCATAAGCACATTGGAAGAATTTCAATTTGGGAAAGAACATAAAAGGGAACTGGAGAAACTAAAACGATTATTAGATGGTGATTTAGACAATATTGATACAATAGCAGTCGCAGATAAGGTAGCTATTTTGCTTGGCAAACTTTCTAAAAAAGAGGAATTTTTATTATGAAAGAAATGACCTTTCTTCGGAGCTTAATTGAAAAAACAAAAGCAAATAAATTAGATTGGAATAGTCTTATTAATGACCTATCTCCAAATATTATTTATCAGTTCATTCGTGATGATATCTCGACACTGAAAGATGGTTATTATTGTGAATTTGGTAACAAATCTATAGTAATTTATATTAAGGAGGGAAGTTCAAGTCCACAGCTTGCATTAGCGTCAAGAGATTTTATCTTGGAATATGAATTTGACTTTGAAGAGTTATCAGCCCCAGGGGAACTTTGGCGTTTATTTAAGTTGATACAGCGTAAGACACATAATGTTGATAAATTTATTGATGAGTTTACAAAAGAATAGTTGTTAATTTCTCTCGGAAATAGTTAACTCTTTGAACTTGCTGAAGATGAATAGTTGTAGGTGAAATCCTCAAAGTGAACCTTTAAATTAGACAGCGTCTATTAGGTCAATTTTAGCCTTTCCCATAAAACTGATTTCATATGCGAGAAAGGGGGTAAGCACTTAACCCCCACCCCTCTTCTGAAAAAGGGGATGTAGGGGGGTCTGAAAAATAAGTATTGTTTAATGCCATTGTATAGTTTTTGTATAGTAGACAGTCAAAAAAGAAGGGAAAAGGATATAAAACCCTTCTCCCCCCAAATCCTTTGCAACAAAAATTTACAAAGGTTTATAAAGATTCGTAAAACCTCGACATACGACAGACTCTCCTTGACACGGAAGAGGTCAGGGGTTCGATACCCCTCGTGCCTACCATATTTTTCAAGCACTTATCTCGATGGTAAATATGATGAACTGCTAAACTCCAAAAAGTTACCTAATTAGTGAGCATTAACACCTCCCCTTTTCTTCCTGTGCAGTGGATACTTCAACACAAAATAAACAAATTTGTTATAATAAACATGAGGTAGTTTTAACCAG
>Ga0154657_1098_pt3 | contig 10679 bp, 9 predicted proteins | sample Rifle2008BG13ft_FD_116086 | JGI IMG/M metagenome (GOLD analysis project Ga0154657, IMG submission 116086) | Nitrospirae bacterium RBG_13_39_12 | reverse complement strand
AGCTTTAATCCGAGAGGTACATAAAAAATTTCCGGGATATAACTCATTGCAATTGAGAAAACCGCTGCTGAGTTATTGACAAAAATTATTTTGATTGCATATAATGCCGTCCGGTTACAATATATCGACAGATTGGGAAATCATGGTTTATACTATAGATCTAAATTTAAAGGAGGAGCAATAATGAAAAATTTAGCAACAATTGTTAGGCAGGGGAAAGGCATACTGTGCCTGTTACTTCTTTTTTCGGCAGCAATAGCAGTGGTCCTTTCCGGATGTAGTAAGGAGAAGGCGGGTGAACCCAAAGGGGCAGCCCCTGTGGGTACTTGTGATGTCTCTGACAAGAAGCCGGGGGACATCAAAAAGCCTTTGGAGATAAATTATGGAAACAAGGTTAAACTTCTGGGTATAACTGTAGATAAGCTGTCTCAGAATCAATTGAGGGTAGTTTACTTTTGGCAGCCCATAGAGGAACTTGGTTCTTATAAGCACGTATTTGTCCATTTTACGGACACCGAAAACAAAATGCTATTTCAAAATGACCATGCTTTTTGTCAGAAGAAATCATTTGGCGAGTTGAAAGGCAAGTTCGTCAAAGAGTCCTATATGCTTAATATTCCGGAGTCTGCCGCAGGCAAAGTAGGTTATATCAAAATTGGCCTTTGGGCGCCTGACCTTAAAACCGGCCCACGTCTCCAAATCGTATCGAGAGGAGAAATACCTACGGATGAAGGCAATACCCGTGCAATTGTTGAGAAACTCAACTTATAGCAGCAACTCGTTTTGTGAAGATACATTGAACATTAAGTTAATACGGGGCTGGTTACAGGAATTCGGGGTATATGGCAACAAATCTATATGATGTATGTATTATAGGCGGATTGGGCCACGTCGGATTGCCATTGGGAATTTCCTTTGCGGATTCCGGTAAAAAGGTCATTCTATACGATATAAATCAAAAAACAATTGATATAGTTTCGCGGGGCAAAATGCCTTTCATCGAAGAAGGCGCTGAGGAAGTTCTTAAAAGGGTTATTGGCAAAACTCTTTTTATTTCTTCAGATAAAGAAGTAATTTCGGAAAGTTATTTTATTGTGATAGTGATAGGAACTCCAGTAGATGAGCATCTTAACCCAGAATTTACGATATTTAAAAAGTTCTTTGAAGAAATAATTGACCTGATAAGAGACGACCAACACATTGTTTTACGAAGCACCGTATTCCCAGGGACATCTGAAAAAATCAAGGGGTATTTAGAATCAAGAGGGAAGCTTGCGAAGCTATCATTTTGCCCCGAAAGGATAGCCCAAGGGAAAGCAATGGAAGAACTGCGGCAATTGCCTCAAATTATTGCCTCTTTTGATGATGTATCACTGAAGGAGGTAAAGGAGTTATTTAGTCTGCTAACCGATGAGATACTATTTCTGAGACCCATTGAAGCAGAATTGGCCAAACTCTTTACTAATGTATGGCGATATATCCAGTTTGCGATTTCAAATCAGTTTTATCAGATCACGACACAACAGGGACTTGACTTCTACAGAATTTACGATGCCATAACGTATAAATATCCAAGAGCCCAGAGCTTTCCCACAGCCGGCTTTGCGGCAGGCCCTTGTTTATTTAAGGATACAATGCAGTTGGCTGCTTACAGTAACAACAGCTTTTTTTTGGGACATGCTGCCATGCTGGTAAATGAGGGACTGCCCAATCTTATCGTCCAGAGACTTAAAGATAAATATACACTCAGGGATAAAACAGTTGGCATTCTTGGCATGGCATTTAAAGCAAACAATGATGATACAAGGGAATCCCTCTCTTTTAAATTAAAAAAACTCCTCGAAATCGAAGCAAAGAAGGTTTTCTGCTCAGATGTGTATATCCAGAAAGAGGGGTTTGTTCCTGCGCAAGACCTTATCGGGGAATCGGACATAATTATTTTAGCGACACCTCATAAAGAATATACAGACCTCGATATTAAAGGGAAGATACTGGTTGATGTCTGGAACTTTTACGGCAAGGGAGGATTATTTTGAAAATCCTGGTTACCGGCTCTGCCGGTTTCATTGCCGGTTATCTTGTTGACGAACTTTTGAGTCATGGCCACGAGGTTGTCGGGGTCGATAATTTTTATAAGTATGGCAGGACCGGAAAAAGCTATGATAACCATCCAAATTACAGATTTACTGAGGGTGACGTTAAAGATACCGACCTCCTTAAAGAGCTGATGGAAGACTGCGACCAGGTAGTTGCCTGTGCAGCCATAATAGGTGGTATTTCCCTATTTCACGAGTATGCTTATGATCTTCTCGCAGAGAATGAAAGAATAATCGCCTCCACTTTTGATGCTGCTATATGGGGGTTTAAGAACAGAAAATTAAAAAAAATAAATGTAATGTCATCATCAATGGTTTTTGAAAGCACTACTACATATCCTACTCCTGAAGGAGAACAATTAAGGTGTCCCCCTCCTTTATCAACATATGGGTTTCAAAAATTATCATGCGAATATTTTGCAAAAGGTGCATGGGAGCAATACAAGTTACCCCATACGATAATAAGGCCATTTAATTGCATAGGAATAGGCGAGAAAAGGGCACTATGTGATAAGGAAATAATGTCTGGAAATGTAAAGTTAGCTATGAGTCACGTAGTACCCGATCTTGTACAGAAGGTTCTGAAAGGGCAGTACCCGCTCTATATTTTAGGTAAAGGCGATCAAATACGACATTATACTTATGGGGGTGATTTAGCAGAGGGTATAAGGTTGTGCATTGAGAGTGAGAAGGCAATAAATGAAGATTTTAATCTCTCAACATCAGCGTCCACAACAGTGTTGGAACTTTCCCAACTTATCTGGCAGAAGATAAATGGAGATAAACCCTTTCGATATGTCTCTGACCCGCCATTTAAGTATGACGTTCAGAAAAGGGTTCCCAGTGTTGAAAAGGCAAAACGGATTCTGGATTTCGAAGCCAAAACATCTCTCAGCGATGCATTGGATGAAATTATCCCCTGGATTAAGAAACAGATTGAAATCGGCGGAATTTAATTGGTTTAAATGGATAAAATTCCTCTTGGTATCATCATCCCTGTTTATAACGAAGCTGAAAATATAGGGAAAACTCTAACCGCTATAAAAGAGAATATAACCACACCACATAGAATTTATATCGTATACGATTTTGATGAGGATAATACGCTCCCTGTTGCAAAAGAATTTCTTAAAAAAGGTATTGCTTTACAATTTATAAAGAATCCAATTAAAGGAGTGGTAAGTGCTATAAAGACAGGTTTAAAAAATGCTGAAGAGGATTATGTGTTAGTAACCATGGCTGATTTTTCTGACGACTATACTGTTGTAGATGTCATGTGCAGGCTCATGGAAAAAGGATATGATGTTGTATGTGGATCAAGATATATGAAAGGTGGAAAACAGATTGGCGGTCCTCTGCTAAAAAAAATTATATCTCGGGCAGCTGATGTTAGTTTAAGATATATAACCGGTTTGCCAACGCATGATGCAACTAACAGTTTTAAGTTGTATCGTAAAAGTATGCTTGATTCTTTAGTTATTGAGAGTAACGGAGGGTTTGAGGTAGGAATGGAAATTGTCGTAAAGGCACATTTTTCCGGTTTCAGGGTTACCGAGATCCCGAGTACCTGGACGGACAGGCAGGAAGGAAAATCGAGATTCAAAATCCTCAAATGGGCGCCCAAATACCTGAGATGGTATTTACATGCTGTGAAAAAGCGATTTAATCGAATAAAGTTATGAAAAAATATTAAAGATATTATGTCTGTCGACTCCCAGAACTTAAAGATTTTTGGCTTGAGATGGATTATAATTGACAATAAAAAGCAAGACTATGAATTGGCGTGAATGTGCTGGTCGAATAAATTATGAGTATATTGTAAAGGCAGCATTTATTGTTGCTGCATCCTTTATCTGTTTCATTTTAATTCGATATGGGAACTATTATCCGTGGTCAGATGAGTGGCATCTTATTCCTTTAATAACAGGGACGGCATCGCTTAATCTTGAAGAGTTGTTTAGACCCCATGGTGAGCATGTAATTCCGCTCCTAAAGGCAGCGTATTTTATTGTATCAAAGTTTTCTTTGGGGGATTTTCGAATTCATATATTGGTTAACGCGATTATTCTCTCTCTCGCCTGCTACACAATCCTTCGTTCCATAGTATCGATTAGGGGGACGGCCAGATTGTCTGACATGTTCTTAATATTTTCTCTTTTACACTTAAGCCATGGCGTATATTTTTGGGGCTTTCATTTTCAGTTTATATCTTCAACAACTATTTTATTATTAATCTTTGCCATTTTTACACAGCAAGGGTTTAAAAATACCCCCTGGACTTTATACAAAGCAATTGCAATGGGTGTGTTGATACTCTTGCTACCATTGTGCGGTGTCAATGGTCTGGTACCCGCGTTTTTGATAAGTGTATACCTTGTCGTGATCTCTCTTAGAGTGATACGTCAAAAGAATTATGCGCCTGGCCTGATAATGCTGCTTCTATCCGGAGCTTCACTTTGCATTGGCGCACTAATACTGTTTAAGTTTTCTCTGCGCGGGTCCCCGTCCCCCTTTACCAGCCACACTCCTTATGAGTTTTTCGTGACAAGCGCTAATGTGTTTACTTCTCCACTCGGGGCAAAGTTTGGCGCCAGAATTGATGCAAAAATTCTATTATTATTTTTTATTGCATCCGGATTGATGGCAATAATGCCAACAAGGTTCCTTCGTATATTAGGTCTTAGAAACTTTTTCGTCTCGGATATGGGTGAGCTAAGAATCCATTACCTGGTTTTCACGATTAGTATTCTACTTCTTGTGGCTTCTATAGGATATGGCAGGGGTAGTCGGGGTTGGGAGCAGGGTCTTGAGATGCATTATTCCTTGCTTGCAGTACCTCTATTTATATGTCAGTATTTCGCCTTTGAGCTTTATCGCCACAGGGTCGTTAAAATATTTCTGCAAGGCCTAATGGCTGTTGCATTCGGCATTGTTTTTTTTACAAGCCTTCCGGTTGCATTAGATATGGGAAAATGCACAGAAAAACGATTGCTGGCTGTTGATCGAGATCTTCTTGGGGGGATGACGCTGCATCAAATGTCTATCGTGCATACTTCCGATCTATTTTACGTAGATCAAAGTGATACTCGCGAGGCCGTTGAAAAGGGCTTGTCGCTGTTAAAAGAGGCCAATATCGGTCGATTTGGATATAGTCAATCCGGGATTCCGGCAGTTAATACAGGAGAGAAGAAAGAACATCCTTGATACGATACGGCCGTGCGGGGTGGGGTTGATTTTCCACTATAGGGTTAAAAATATCTGCAGAGAAAGAATATCAAGTATTTGATTATGGGTGATCAGGTTCCTTGCGTCTGGATGGACAGGCAGGAAGGTAAATCAAGATTCAAGATTATTAAATGGGCACCTGAATATTTGAGGTGGTATTTCCATGCAATGAAATCGCGATGGAGAAGATATTGATGAGTGTCCAGAAACCGTTCATATCGAACGCTGGTTACTGCATAATCTGTGACTCTGAAACAACGTTTTCTTCTGATTACGAATGGTTGAGAGATCACTATCTGTGCAAGAAATGTCGCTCGATCCCGAGGGAGAGAGCCCTGATGTTCTGCATTGAACGTTATTATCCACACTGGAGGGAACTTCGCATCCATGAATCAGCTCCACTTGCCCGGGGTGCCAGCACAAAACTTAAGAAATATTGTAACCTATATGTGCCAACCCATTTTTTCCCAGATTTCCAGCCGGGAGAAATTCATCCAAGCGGTTTCCGGAATGAGGACTTGGAAAGTCAGACGTTTCCGGATGAATATTTTGATTTAGTGATTACCCAGGATGTAATGGAGCATATATTCGACCCGGCCAGGGCATTTACGGAAATCGGGAGGACCTTGGAACAAGGTGGTGCGCACATATTTACCGTTCCTTTAGTAAACAAAGAAAAGCCGTCCGAGGTTTGGGCGCAAAGGGATGTAAGCGGTAATATAAATTACCTGCGGGAACCTGAGTACCACGGCAACCCTATTGACACTAAAGGTTCTCTTGTGACAATGCACTGGGGTTATGATATATGTGACTTTATTTTCATGAGCAGCGGTTTATTATCGACGATTTTTTTTGTCGATAATCTTGATTTAGGTATTCGGGCAGAATATGTCGAAGTCCTGATTAGTAGAAAGCTCTGAGCCATGGTGGACGGTCAGGGGCCTGTCGCTGATTTTGACAATCTGTCTTATAAGGATATAATGACGCATGAATGTCGGTTTTATCTTAAGAAAATTATTTGATCCAAGATTCCTATTGCTCTTCTTGATATTTGTGTTAACCTCCTTTTTTTTAAGCCAGTATATTCCCCGGCATTATAGCTTGCCTCAATGGCTTACTATTCAGGTCAAAACAGAGAAAAGAATTCTTGTCGAGGTCTATTACGATATCGGCAAAGGATACGATGAAAAGTACAAAGTGACTCAAGGGATAAATGGCAGCGATGATTTTCAGGCTGTAAAGTTGAGACTTCCGGCGGGTCGTCTCAGATCTTTCCGCATATATCCGCTTATTGAGCCCGGTACCGTCTTTATTAAGTCTATAGAAATATCAAGCTTCTTGGGTAGACACCATAAGTGGTTACCGGATGATATTTTGAAGGATTTTCGTCCGATAGACATAAATAGATTTGAGATGGTGAATAATTCTGTCTTGGTAGAATCTGCGGGAAAATATCCTTATTTGTTTACTGCTGCACCTGTTCCTTCAGTGAATGAAATAAGCTCACTCATGATAATAGCGGCAGTTTCCTCGTTTTTTTTGAGCTCTTTTCTTTTTTTCTGGCTTCTTAAAACGATCAATGTTAAAAAACTATTAGATTTTTTTTCGGATGTGGATGTTAAACAAAAATATCTTATTGTTTTTATTGCTGCGTTTGTATTCATGTTGAATTATCAAAAACTTTATTTATATTTTCTAAGCGATGACTTTTGGTTTGTCTGGAGATATCGCTATTTAAAAGATGTATTCTCGACGTCAGCATCCTACCATGTGAATCCTGTAACACAATTCTTTATATTTTATTTAGGAAATGGCATAGCCGGGTTTAATTCTCTTTATTATCATTTTATTACATTAGCTTTGCATATTTTAAACGTTCTTTTGGTATTTAAGCTGGCTCAAACTCTATTTTGTAATAAATGGACCTCACTGGCTGCGAGCCTTCTATTTGCAACCTACTTTATGAACTATGAGGTTATTTACTGGATTACCGGAATCTTTTATATTTTATTGACCTTTTTTTATATTCTCACTCTTTTATTCTTTATAACTTATTTAAAGGAAAAAAGTGCAATATCCTATGCGCTTTTTGTAATACCTTTTGTGCTCGCTGTATTCACGATGGAGCAGGGCATTACTCTATTGGGGGCATGTATCTTCTGCGAGATAGTAATGTCAAATCATTTAAATGAACAGCAATTGTCCGGGTTGAAACGAGCAAGGTTATTAGTATTGAAGAGCAAAAAATATATACCTCTTTTCATCACGTTAATATTCTTTTTTATATTAAAGCAATCGATTAAACAACATTTCATTGTGAATACGCAGACAATGGGCGACATCGCTAAAACAATTTTGGGCACATTATGGTATTTATTTGTTCCTTACCCTTACGGAATGACTTCACAATGGAATTACCGTAAATATCTTGTGCTATTAGCTGTTGGACTAATAAGCTTTTTGCTTATAAAAAAATATAGGGGACAAAGAAACTTAAGCAAAGACAATGCAATATTTAATTCTGAAGCGGTAAAATACCTTTTCCTCTTTGGTTGTATTCTGAGCTATGTTTTTCCACAAAGCATAGCCACAGGAATGCAGGCAAGGTATTTTTACCTTCCGTCCGTTTTTTCATCAATAATACTCGGGAATTTGCTCATCACAAATTTATCGCTCTTTGCAAAATCTAAGAATTATGTTAAAGATTTATTTCATTTAGCGATTATTTTTTTTATTGTAGCGAGTTTACCAATAAATATTAAGTTTTTAAATGCTCAGTATTATCATTGGGAAACGGCCTCAGAGCTAACAAGGAACATTATTAGTGATACGAAAAGATATCTTCCCGAGGAGAAGTGGGGCCAAAACATTTATTATGTGAATCTGCCCGATGGAATTTACAGCGATAATGATTTCGGATGGCCCGATGCTTATGTGTTTCGGAATGCCATCGATTACGCTATTAGATTGTCATACCCGACAAACCTAATTGGCACAATTGTAGCTTATAGAACTGAAAATCCAAATGTAATAACATGCCACGGACATAAGCTGATAACGAAGGATCGATTACACCGGCTTGCCAGAGATGAGGAGAACATAGTTCTCGTGTATGATGAAAAAATACAGACCATAAGGAGATTGACGCCAAACAATGCGCTGAAAAATCCATCCTGAAGCTTTACGGGTGGAATATGTCGAAGTTCTGATCGGTAGAAAACTCTGAGCCGTAAGGGAAGTAAGGAAATATCGAACGCACCGATGCTTTATGAAAGCAGTTTGACAGATATTACAGGAGGGTTGACAATCAATGTATAATTTTCAATTGATCCAAAGCTTACTCAGAAACTATGAGGCCGCTGTGGTTGATAGGCGGATTTCGCCTAACGATTCGATGAATGACCAATGGTATTTCGAGGTCGGCAGGAGCGCTGTGGAAGTCATAGCTGTTGCCTTGATGGCCAGCAAGATCCAAGCGGTTAATAAAGTTCTCGATGTCCCTTGCGGACACGGCAGAGTGCTTAGGCATCTCATTCATCTATTTTCGGGGGCGGAGTTCCATGCTTGTGACTTGGATACGGATGGAGTGGATTTTTGCGCCTCGACCTTTGGTGCGATACCCATCTACTCACAAGAAGAGCTTACCGATGTCGACTTCGGCTCTCAATATGATCTCATATGGGCAGGGTCTCTGTTTACGCACACAACGCAGGATGTAACAAGAAGGTGGACAGCTTACCTGGCCAGATTCCTGAGTCCACAGGGTATTATAGTGGCGACTTCGCATGGGCGTTGGTGTCAGCATGTCCACAAGGTGGCTCCCTATATTGGAGAAGATAGATGGCAGGAGATTCTTAAGGATTACTCGTCGCTGGGCTACGGATACCGTGACTACTTGAAGAAAGAGTCCCATCAGTTCATTTCTGGAAGTTACGGGATTTCTATAGCAAAACCGCACGTGACTATTCGGAACTTGGAGGACATACCGGGCATACGTATATATCTTTATTTGGAGCGAGGGTTGGCGGATCACCAGGACGTAGTGGCATTCGGACGCCCCAGTTATGACGAGCCGTGGCCTAACATGCATAAATAGGAGTTGCCGGTTAATCAACAACGCAATAAGGTAATTGGGGTCAGGTCTTCAAACTTGACATAAGCATCAATTTATGATAAAAATATTTCATGGCAAGGCCATTAAGGATTGAATATAATGGAGCCCTCTATCATATAACCGCAAGGGGAAACGAAAGGAATCCTATCTATAGAGAAGAATGGGATTACCAAAAATTTCTCGACATTTTAGCAGAGCCTCCGCAAAGGTACGGTATCCTAATTCATGGATATGTATTAATGGGGAATCATTATCACCTATTGATAGAAACACCTAAAGGTAATATCACAAAAGTGATACATTATCTTAACGCAACTTATACTGGATATTTCAACAAAAAATACGGAAGGGTTGGGCATCTTTTTCAGGGCAGATACAAGGGCCTTTTGATAGAGAAAGAGAGATATTTACTTTCAGTAAGCAGGTATATCCACTTAAACCCTGTCAGGGCAGGAATGTCCGGAAGACCAGAAGAATACAAATGGAGTAGTTATCCTGAGTATATAGGGAGAGAGAAAAAGAATAAATGGCTTACCTCTGAGTGGATACTCGGACAATATTCCAGGGAAGAGGCAAAGGCAAAAAGACTATACAAGGCATTTGTTGATGAAGGATTAACCTTAAGGGAGAATCCATTTGAAGACCTTAAAGCAGGGTTGATACTCGGAAGTGAAGACTTTATGGATGAGATAAAGAAAAAGAGAGGTTTAAAGAAGCACAGAGAGATACCAGAAAGCAGAAGGCTTATAAGGAGCATTAAATATGAAGATGTAATAACAGTTGTAGCGAAAAGATTTAAAACAGGAGAACAGGAGATAAGAGAGGCTGGGAAGCGTGACAACCTCGCAAGGAAAATTTGCCTTTATATTTTAAGGAGGCTTACGGATATAAGTAATGAAGATATTGCTGGGCATTTTGGGATAGGATATACTGCTGTAAGCCAAGCGGCATCGAGATTAAAGAAAGAGATGAGGAAAAACAAAGGGCTAAAAAAGATTGTGCAGGAAATGGAAGAAGAGCTATTAAGTGAAGAATGAAGACCTGACCCCAAAGGGAGACCTTAACCTTGACAAATAATTCATAAAGTAACTACAATAGTTACAAAGGAGTTAACGTATGGAAATGGTCGGCGTGAAAGAGTTAAAAACCAGATTGACCCACTATCTTGGACTTGCAAAACAGGGCGAAAAAGTAATTGTGACTGATAGGGGAAAACCTGTAGCAATTCTCCATAACCTCGACAT
>Ga0154657_1029_pt1 | contig 10737 bp, 12 predicted proteins | sample Rifle2008BG13ft_FD_116086 | JGI IMG/M metagenome (GOLD analysis project Ga0154657, IMG submission 116086) | Nitrospirae bacterium RBG_13_39_12 | reverse complement strand
TGCAAGAGATATCCTGAGAAAAAAACCCGGCGCAGTTGTCATTGGAGACGTTAAATGTTCGCAGTTGATGTTTGACGATATAGAGAAGCACGGCGGCAGACCCATCATGTGGAAGACAGGTCACTCGCTCATAAAAGACAAGATGAGGAAAGAGGGCTCTGTCCTTGCAGGAGAGTTCAGCGGCCACATCTTCATTTCAGACGATTACTTCGGGTTTGATGACGGGCTCTATACAACTTTCAGGCTTGTTGAGATTATGAAGACCACAGGTCTCGGGATTAACGACCTGCTTTCCGGAATCCCGCGTATGCATTCTACACCGGAGATACGTATAGACTGTCCTGAGGAACGGAAAAAAATGGAGGTGGAAGAACTGGTGCGCCGTTTTAAGGAGTACAGCGCATCAGGCAGCAGCCCTTTTAACATAAAGAAAATCTATGACATAGACGGAATAAGAGTTGTTTTTGAAAAAGGATGGGGACTCATAAGAGCAAGCAACACCCAGCCGGTGCTTGTCCTGCGCTTCGAGGCAGAAGACGAAGAATCCCTTGCTAACTACAGAAAGTTTTTTGAAAAAGAACTCCAAAAAAATACTAAGAAGTAACCACAATAAATAAAGTAAGAAGTCAGAAGTAAAAAGCAAGAAATAGGCAGTAAGCAGTAGGCACAAAAGTAGTAAACACTAAAAACTAAACAATGATGAAGAAAAACAATAAGAAATGAAACTGGAACCAAAAAACTAGATAATAAACAGAACATAATATAAAACATGAAAATATGAAAACAGAAATCAAAAAATAAAAAAATGAAATATAATGGATATAAGGATTTAAAAGTTTTTCAGCTTGCATATAAGTTAGCTATGGATATTTTTGAATCTACTAAGTCATTCCCAAAAGAAGAAAAATATTCACTTGTTGATCAGGTTAGGCGTTCTTCAAGAAGTGTTACTACCAATATAGCTGAGGCATGGAAGAAGAGATTATACCCAAAAATGTTTGTGAGTAAAATTATTGATGCTGCTGGAGAAGCAGGTGAAACAGAAGTTTGGCTGGAAATTTCCAGGGATACCGGTTATATTTCATCAGAAAAATATGATAAGCTTTATGCTGGATATGATGAAGTCAGCAGAATGCTTTATGGGATGATTGAAAAGAAGGGAAAGTTTAGTAAGCAATAAGCAGTAACTTTTTTGTATTTGAGATATTGTGCTTATTTTATTTATTTTTGGTATCTTAGTTTGTATGCATACTGCCTACTCCATACTGCATACTGTTATTTGGGGGTTTTAAATGAAAGTCCTTATCCTCGCGGGCGGCTCCGGTACACGGCTGTGGCCGTTAAGCAGAAAGAATTATCCGAAACAGTTCCTGCGTTTAACAGGCGATAAGTCCCTGCTTCAGCAGACTGTTGAAAGGCTCATTGGCTTTATTCCTCCCGGAGATATTATTATAATGACCAACAATGAATATAAATTCCACGTCTTGTCCGACCTTAAAGAATTATTCAACACTCAATATTCTTCACTCAGTGCGCCTGGTTCCTTGATACCTGCTCATATTATTCTTGAGCCTGCAAGCAGAAATACAGCTCCTGCTATTGCTCTCGGCGCAAAATACTGTCTGGAAAAACTGGGTTGTGACAGAAATGAGGTCCTCTTTATTTCACCATCTGACCATGTCATACCGGACGTTGAACAGTTCAGGGAACATGTAAAACGTGCAGAAGCTGTTGCGGGAAAGGGTTATATCGTTACCTTTGGCATAAAACCCACGAGACCGGAAACAGGTTATGGATACATAAAAATTAGTAAGCTGCCGGTAGTAAGCAGTAAGCAGTCTGGAATTGTTAATGAGGATTATTTCAATGCAGAAAAGTTTACAGAAAAACCGGATATGGAGACTGCAAAGAAATATATTGTGGATGGCAGTTACTACTGGAACTCCGGCATGTTTGCTTTCAGTATCGGAACAATGATCAATGAATTTAAAAAGCATGTGCCGGAGATATACGGGATGCTTGAAAAAAGCTATGATGAAATAGTTGACGCATTTAATCAGATGCCTGAAATATCAATAGATTACTCAGTAATGGAGAGGTCCGACAGGGTGGTAACACTCCCTATGGACATATACTGGAATGATATAGGGTCATGGGATTCCCTCTATGATCTTCTCGTAAAGGACAGTGATGGCAATATCAGGAGCGGTGATGCAATTACCATAGACACAATCGGTACTATGATAATTGGTGGCAAAAGGCTCATCGCAACTGTCGGGTTGGAAGACAGTCTGATCATTGAAACTGATGATGCAATCCTTATAGCAAAAAAAGGTCAGGCTCAGAAAGTAAAAGAAATTGTAGAGAATCTTTCAATGTCTAACCGCAGGGAAGCGTCCGAACATTTGACTACATACCGCCCATGGGGAAGTTATACAGTACTTGAAGAAGGGAACCGCTACAAAATAAAGCGGGTAGTGGTGAACCCGCGTGAAAGGCTGAGTCTGCAACTGCATCATCACCGTTCCGAGCATTGGGTGGTGATAAGAGGTACAGCAAAGGTGACTATAGGTAAGATAGAGAAGCTTGTACATGAGAATGAATCTGCGTATATCCCCAAGTCAACACTCCACAGGCTCGAAAACCCGGGCAAGGTCCCGCTGGAGATAATCGAGGTCCAGAACGGCGAATATGTCGGTGAGGACGATATAATGAGATTTGATGATGTTTATGGAAGAGAAGAGAAGAAGATCAAGGTCGAAAAAAAACCGGAGAAACTCAGTAAACCGGATAAACCAAAAATATCAGGCAAACTAAAAAAATCAGGCAAACCAAAAAAATTACCTAAGCTTAGTAAACCAAAGAAACCCAAAAAATCAAAGAAAAAGACCAAATAAAAATTTATTTTCCTGCAGCTTGCTACCCGGTTCTAAGTTTTTATTTCTTACTTTTTTTTTTAATTCTTGCTTCTGACTTTTGATTTCTTACTTTTATTTTTCTCCGTTTCCCCGTTTCACCGATTCACTTCTTTTTTAACATTCTGCCTTCTGACTTCTTACTTTTTTTGTACTTAGTTGTAGTTTTAACCTTTCCCTTTCCCTGTTGTTGACTGCTTACTGCCTAGTGCCTACTGCTTACTTTTTACTTCTTACTTCTTACTTCTGCCTTTTGACTTTCTTTATCGTTCTTTCTTGTATTTTAATCTTAACCTTTACCTGTTGTTGACTGCTCACTGTTTACTGCCTAGTGCCTACTTTTACGTTCTGACTTCTGACTTTAATCACTAAAACTTGACGTTTCTAAAGAAATAATTATAATATAGTTCAGTGGGTGAACGCACCGGAGTGCTTCATCATCTTTCCTGAAAAATGTCAGGTAACGGCGGTAGCCTTTCTTTTTGCCTGACAAGTGTATTTAAATCTTTACCTGTTTGTTCACTTCTGAATTCTTCGTTCTGACTTCTTACTTTATTTAAGACATGGACGAATCCCATTTCAAAACCCTTCGTGAATTAGCAAAGGACGGAACCCTTTCACAGCGTGATCTGTCCAAAAGAATGGGCTTAAGTCTTGGAAGGGTGAACTACCTTGTTAATGCATTGCTTGAAAAGGGCTACATCAAGGCAAAACGTTTCAAGAATTCAAGGAAGAAGATAGGGTATATGTATATCCTTACCCCGAAGGGCGTGAGCGAAAAAGTAACGCAGACATATAAATTCCTGCAGAGAAAGCTTGATGAATTTGAAAGACTCAAGCACGAGATTGAGACACTCAGGCAGGAAAATCACGAAGAGTTCCAGAAAAACAATAGAAATACATCACGCTGAAGCAATCTGTCAAGTTTAATAAAAAAAATTAGTATTTGTTTAATGTAATAGAGTTGATTTAAAATATGAAAATGAAAATTAATATTTTTGCGCTATGCTTATTAACAAATATACCTGGTCACTAAATAAACTATAAAAACCAAATAAACCAAAGTAACTAAACAAACTAAATAAACCAAATAAACCAGAGAAACCATATGAAAGATTCACAGAGCGGGAAGATAGAGAAGCTAAAGAAAAAATACGATAAAAGTTTAAATAAGTTTCGTAAGAATATCTGGGCTGAACACTGGGAAATAATTGTTACAATAATTCTGGCATTAATTATCGGAATCTTTATACTCCCCCAGCTTTTCCGCTAGAAATAATTGTCTTGAATGCCTTGACCTGAATTAGTCCGATATAACGGAATAAACCAAAAAAAACCAAACAAACCAGGGAAACTATATAAACGCTGTGCGCCATGCGCTATGCAACCATGATAAATGCAATAAACAAGTCTGACCCCAAGCGATACAATAAATGACCATAGAAGACGTGTATACTTTTAAAATAATTTTTGAGAATGAGGTGAATGATGAAAAACATTTCAAATAAAAGGATTCTTGTTACCGGAGGAGCCGGTTTTCTTGGTTCCCATCTTTGCGAAAGCCTACTAAATGAGGGACATGAGGTTATTTGTGTTGACAACTTTTATACCGGCCGAAGAACAAACATAGCCCACCTTTTTAAAATTTCTCTTTTTGAGGTTCTAAGACATGACATAACTTTTCCACTTTATGTAGAGGCTGATGAAATTTATAACCTTGCGTGTCCTGCCTCGCCTGTGCATTACCAGTTCGATCCTGTTCAGACTACAAAAACCTCTGTTCACGGCTCCATCAATATGCTTGGTCTTGCAAAAAGACTCAGGATAAAAATCCTTCAGGCTTCAACATCCGAGGTTTATGGCGACCCGGCAGTTAATCCGCAACCCGAAACATACTGGGGGAACGTGAATCCTATTGGATACAGGTCATGTTATGACGAAGGGAAAAGGTGTGCTGAGACACTCTTCTTTGATTACCACCGCCAGCATAAATTAAAGATAAAGGTTGCAAGGATATTCAACACTTATGGCCCGAGAATGCATCCTAACGATGGAAGGGTGGTAAGCAATTTTATAATGCAGGCTTTAAAAGGAGAAGACATTACAGTCTTTGGTGATGGAAAACAGACAAGAAGTTTCTGTTATGTGGATGACATGATTTCAGGGCTTATTAAACTTATGAATAGTGCCGATGATTTCACAGGACCGGTTAATCTGGGCAATCCGGTAGAAATTACCATCATTAAGCTTGCGGAGAAAATAATAAAACTGACAGGTTCAAAGTCAAAAATAGTTTTTGAACCTCTTCCTTTTGATGACCCGATGCAGCGAAAACCTGACATAAAACTTGCAAAGGAAGTTCTTGAATGGAAACCATCTGTTCCTTTTGAAGAAGGATTGAAGAATACCATTAAATATTTTAAAGATTTAACAAAAAACTAATAAAGAATATGAAATCCAGAGATAATTCAAATCCCAAAGCATTAGAAACCATAAGCATTCTTGCCCTTGCATGTGTTGCTTTAGGTCTTCTGTTTGAAATGAAGGTATTCTTTTATGTTGCCTTAGTTCTTTTATTTATAGGTATTTTTGTTAAAAAGCTATCATTAATAATTGCTAAAGGATGGCTGAAATTTGCGCATGTTCTGGGAACGATCAATTCGAAAATAATCCTAACCCTTATATTCTTTCTGTTCCTGACACCGATAGCTGTTCTGTACAGGATAGTTAAAGGCGACTTTATGAGACTCAGAAAAAGTAGTGTATATTCAAAATCCTACTGGATAGAAAAAAATCACAAGTACGTATCAAAAGACCTTGAAAATGTCTGGTAACTTGCAGTGCGCCATACGCTTTGCGACCATGATAAACACAATAAACAAGTCTGATTCCGGGCGATTAAACGATGTCAAATCTTCTAACATTAAATAAATGTAAATAAAATTAGTTAAGGTGGTAAGAATGAAAAAAGCTTTAATTACAGGTATAACAGGTCAGGATGGGTCATACCTTGCAGAGTTGTTATTGTCCAAAGACTATGAGGTGCACGGACTAATCCGTCGTGCAAGTACATTCAATACCGGTAGGATAGACCACATTTACTCAGACCCTCATATACCAGGCACGAGATTATTCCTTCGTTACGGAGATCTCTCGGATTCAGGCCAGCTTGCACATATAATCTACAATATAAAACCTGATGAAATATATCATTTAGGTGCGCAGAGCCATGTAAGGGTAAGTTTTGATATGCCTGAATACACAGGGGATATCACAGCACTCGGCACAACAAGGCTGCTGGATGCTATAAGAAGGAGTGGAATCAAGACCAGATTCTATCAGGCTTCTTCATCTGAAATGTTCGGGTCAGCCCAGCCGCCTCAAAATGAAAATACACCTTTTCGTCCGCGCAGTCCTTATGCTGCAGCAAAGGTTTATTCATACTGGATGGTTGTTAATTTCAGAGAAGGCTATAAAAAATTTGCATGTAACGGCATACTTTTTAACCATGAGTCACCCCGAAGGGGAGAGACATTTGTAACAAGAAAGATAACAATGGCGATTGCAAACATTCTTGCAGGAAAACAGAAGAAACTATACCTTGGTAATCTAAATGCGAAGAGAGACTGGGGTTTTGCTCCTGAATATGTTGAGATGATGTGGCTTATGCTTCAGCAAAAAGAGCCTGAGGATTATGCTGTTGGTACAGGGGAAAGCCATTCTGTAAGAGAATTTGTGGAAAAAGCATTTTCCTACGCAGGCATCGAGCTAAGGTGGAAAGGAAAAGGCACTACTGAGAAAGGAATCGTCGCATCAGTAAGCAGTGAGAAGTATGGAGTAAGCAGTAAAGAAAAAGTAGCAAAAATAAAGAAGTCCATAGTGCATAGTCCTTACTGCGTACTGCCAAAGGTCGGAGACACGCTGATTGAGATAGACCCAAAATATTTCCGTCCTACAGAGGTAGACTTTTTAAAGGCAGATATATCAAAGGCAAAGAAGAAACTCGGATGGAAGCCAAGGACAACCTTTGAAGAACTGGTAAAGATAATGGTTGATTATGATTTTAAACTGGTAGGTTTAAAACCTTTTGGCGAAGGTATAAGAGCGTGTGAGAAAAAAGGATTTACCTATACCAACCACGATTTTTCATTATATGAGAAGATAAGGGAAAGGTGTTGATAAAGAAACGGTTACGTACAACGGCTATGAAACCCGTATCGTCGAGCGTTAGACGGTCACGTGAAAAAGACGAACGACGTAACCGAACAACGAAACGGGTCTCGTAACCTACAGACGAAAAACGATTAGTAAAAGCCGAAACGAGCCTCGTAACCGATTAAAGAATGCCGAGTCTTTAAGTAACAGCAGGACAAAGGACGATAATAATTATGGATTTCTGGAAGGATAAACGAGTTTTAGTCACAGGCGGCGCTGGTTTTCTCGGCTCTTTTGTGGTTGAGAAACTAAAAAAACGCAGCTGCGATAACATTTTTATTCCTAAAAGCAGGGATTATGACCTTGTTCAGATGGAAGCAGTTCAGAAATTATACAGGGATGCAAAGCCTGATGTTGTTATCCATCTTGCTGCCAGAGTCGGAGGCATTGGGGCTAATCGTGTCAACCCGGGAAAGTTCTTCTATGAAAACCTCATGATGGGTGTTCAACTGATGGAAATTGGAAGACAGAAGGGAATTGAAAAATTTGTGGCTATCGGCACTATCTGTGCATATCCGAAATTCACACCCATTCCTTTCAGAGAGGAAGACCTCTGGAGTGGCTATCCGGAAGAAACAAATGCTCCTTACGGACTTGCAAAAAAGATGCTGTTAGTTCAGGCTCAGGCATACAGACAGCAGTATGGTTTTAATGCAATCTATCTTTTACCTGTGAACCTTTATGGTCCCGGAGATAATTTTAACCCTGAATCATCCCATGTCATACCTGCTTTGATAAAGAAATGTATTGACGCTAAAACTGGAGTATGCAGTAAGAAGTATGAAGTAAGCAATAACGCTGCCGACTCCGTAGTGCCTACTACTGACTCACCACCTGCGGTGGTGGTCTGGGGAACCGGTACAGCATCAAGAGAATTTTTATATGTTGAGGATTGTGCTGAAGCGATTGTTTTAGCAGCAGAAAAATACAACAAGCCTGACCCTGTAAATATAGGAGCCGGCTTTGAGATTTCCATAAAAGACCTTGTTGCATTAATTGCGAGATTAACCGGCTTTCAGGGAGCGATAACATGGGATACGTCAAAGCCAGACGGCCAGCCAAGGAGAATGCTGGATATATCAAAAGCAGAGAGAGAATTTGGTTTTAAAGCGAAGACAAAATTCGAACAGGGACTTAAAAAAACAATTGAATGGTATGTTTCCACAAGACAACCCCGATGAGCGCTTTTCGCTTTGCGCCTTACGTGATTGCTTTTACGCTGTGCGCCATGCGCTTTGCGACCATGATAAACGCAATAAACAAGTCTGATTCCGGGCGATATGACCCCATTTCATTCCATTTTTATTAAATGTGATATGATAAAACAAGCGATGAAAGGAGGAAAATATGAGTGGTGCAACCATAACAAAACTGATTGAAGAATTTAATCTTTTGCCGCTGGATGATAAAGAATTTGCAGCTGAAATTATCAAGAAACAACTAATTGAAGCGAAAAGAGATGCAATCGCGAAAAGGGTTAAAGAGGTGCAAGCTAATCTCAAAAAGGGGATCGTGAAACGGGGAACCGTGAAAGAATTATATAAGGATTTAGAGAGTGATTAAGATAACCTGGGATCAAGGTTTTAAGCGAATTTATAAAAAGAAAGTAAAGAACAATGAAGAGCTGAGAAAGAGATTCTGGGATGCGATAGAATTATTTGTAAAAGATCCTTTCCATCCTCGTGTAAGAACACACAAATTGACAGGAAAACTTGAAGGTCTCTAAGCATTTAGTGTGGATTACAATACCCGTGTTATCTTTAGTTTTATAGGGAAAGAAGATGTTTTATTGATTGATATAGGTGGACACGAAGAAGTATATTGATAAAATGTTTACTGGTGTCATTAAATCGTTGAGTAAATGAACTCTTTACAATTTACGCTTTACGATTTTACGCTTCACTGCAGTTATGATGTCAATAAACCATTTGTCAGCTTGTGAGCTTGTCAGTTTGAAATGTCAAAAATTGAGACGCGACCCCTAAAATAAAAACGACCCCTAAAATAAAAATTTTAAGAAATTCTTTGTTGATCTTAACACCTTATGTTGGCCAAATGGTGCTGATATTGCCCCTGAGAGACTATATGAAATTGGTAAAGAATTGCCGCTCGTAAAAGCATGAAGAAGTGAACAATAATCAACTTTTGAAATCCATCAATATATTGTTTCTTATGCTGTTGAGGCTCTTGCAAAAGTCCCTATTTTGTCACCCCGATCAAAGCGAGGGGTCTTAAAATACTTTGATTTTAAGAGATTCCTCACTGAGGTTACCCTGAGCAGAAGGAAAGATTCATCTCTCCGCTCGGAATAACAAAAAAGGGGCTAGGAATGACAGACAAAGGGTAGGATGTCATCTCGACCTTTTCTTTTGTCATTTCGATCTTTACTTTTTGTCATCTCGACTTTTACATTTGTCATTTCGACCGAAGGGAGAAATCTTAAATGTCTGAAGAAAAAACATACTATGTTTACCTGCTTACAAACTGGAATAACAAAGTAATGTATGTTGGAATAACAAATAACCTTGAGCGGAGAATCTATGAGCATAAGAATAAGATAATCAAAGGATTTACAAAAAAATACAACTTAAATAAACTGGTTTATTTTGAAGAGATAAAAGATATACTATCAGCTATAGAAAGAGAAAAAGAGATTAAGAAATGGAGGAGAGAGAAGAAGAACCAGTTAGTAAAACAAATTAACCATAATAATGCAGACATTGCTCATAAATTTATTTAACTCGATGAATTATCGAGATTATTTTTATTTGTTTTATGGATAAAAATATCGTTATACCATTAGTTAAAGGTACACTAAGGTATCGAAAAATTAATTTATTCTCAACATCTGCATCATTCAATCGCATTATTTGGGTTAATCTGAAGTGGGAAGATTTGAGTTTAAAATGGTAGGAATATTCAAGGAGGAAAAGATTCCTCGCGGAGTTTACCCTGAGCAAAAGGAAAGATTCCTCGCTTCGCTCGGAATGACAAAAGAAGGGATCTGAATGACAGCTTAGAATTCAACTGTTGGAACAGAGTTCGCTATGAAATAATCCGGACTAATCAGAAAATTGGAATCCAAATAATGAATAAAAATAGTATAATTAAAAATGATGAGCGCCATGACTGATAACAGAGTTCACGATATAATGCTGAAACTGACCAATTTATTTCTGAAAGATTCAAACATTATTTTTGCAATCCTCTTTGGTTCTCACGTACAAAAGAAACAGAAAAACAGTGATATTGATGTCGCAATTTACTTTAAAAAACCTCCTGAAGGACTGAAGTTATTGCGTCTTATTAATATGCTTTCAAATCAGACCGGTAAAGAGGTTGACCTTGTAGTTTTGAATGATGCTTCAGCATTCCTCACTCACCAGGTGATGAAATATGGCATTCCATTAACTATAAAAGACAGAAATATTTACGGAAGATTTAGAGAAAAGACAATTACCGATTATCAGGAATATAAGTTTGTTTCAGGAATGAATGTTTATGATAGATAAACAGCTAATTGAAAAAAAGTTGCGAAGAATAGAGGAATATTTAGATGAACTAAAAGCTGTTCAATTGAAGAATCTGAAAGAGTTTATATATGTCT
>Ga0154657_1112_pt1 | contig 11121 bp, 11 predicted proteins | sample Rifle2008BG13ft_FD_116086 | JGI IMG/M metagenome (GOLD analysis project Ga0154657, IMG submission 116086) | Nitrospirae bacterium RBG_13_39_12 | reverse complement strand
TTTCCTCTTCTTCTTTACTACTTTCTTCTTCGCCACTTTCTTCTTTACTACTTTCTTTACTACTTTCTTCTTCGCTGCTTTCTTCTTTGCCATTTCTACCTCCTCCCCTTTTCTCAGGTTATTTGATGGATATCACTCCTTTATTATCTGTTATTAATAATCTACTTTATTGAACTTTTTTTCAATCTTTTTTTACAATCCGCTCAAATAAAATTTTCGATTTCTCTTGTAAAATCACCTATACTTTTAAAATGTATACTTTTCATGCCCTCCTTAAGAGCCCTTTTTATGTTTTCCATATTATCATCAATAAAAAGCACTTCCTCAGGGTTAAATCCCATTTTCGAGCAGATATCTCTGAAAACTGATGGATCTCTTTTACCCTTCCCCAGATTGAAAGAATTGAATACATAGTCAAAGTAATTTAAAAAAGGAGTTTTTTGATTTATCTCATCAAGCCAGTTAGTCTGGTCGCTGAGGATAGCAACAACTAAACCGGAGGATTTCAGCTTTTGCACAAATTCAAGCATCTCCGGCCTTAATATAAACATGCTAAGGATCTCTGCCCTGAGTTCTTCATCACTTCCGCTAATACCTGTCCTTTCCCTTACCGCATCCCAGAAATCAGATTCACCAGACATACCTGTAACATAGCCTGTCTGATACACAAGTTCACTCGCAGTAATATAAAATTTATCTGGATCAAGCCCCTTTGTTTTTCCAATAGCCAGCAGGCCATTTTTAAAACCTTCTTCTGAAAGTACCCCGCCAAAATCAAAAATAACAGCTTTTATTTTGTTTTTCGGTTTTTTATTAAGCATCAAAATATTCCAAAATTCTATTTTCTCGAATCTCTGACATTCAGGAATCTGATTTAAATTATATCAACAAACAAGCGGGTAATCTATTCGGTTGCTAAAAATAATGTCAGATCCGGCAAATTCAGGAGGGTAAGTACAACTGCTCATTTTTGGTTAAATCAGCATCCTTGACATTGTTTATGGATGTGGTAGTCTTTGCTTATAAAAGTAATTTTCCTACATTAAAAAGGGAACGCGGCATATTTTAATCTGTTGAAGGATCTTTCGGGGTTAAGAAAAAATTTATATGGATAAACTAATTGAAGAAACCTCTCTTAGGAATAAACTTTACGTTTTTGAGGATCGAAAGATGGCAGGCCGTCTTCTTGCTGAAAAGCTTGTGAAATACAGGGGGTCTGTTGGAATAGTCTTAGGAATCCCGTCTGGAGGTGTTCCTGTGGCTTCTGAGATATCAGAAGCCCTTAAACTGCCGATGGACTTAATTATAGTTAGAAAGATACAGATACCCTACAACCCTGAGGCAGGTCTTGGTGCGATGGCACCTGATGGTAAAATTATTTTAAACGAAAGGCTGCTGAATCAGCTAAGACTGACAGAAGACGAGATAAAAGCACAGGTTGAAAAAACAGCAGATGTTATAAAAAAACGAAACGAACTATTCAGGGGAGAAAAACCTTTTCCCGTTCTGGAAGGTAAAAGTGTATTTGTTGTTGATGACGGACTTGCATCCGGATATACTATGTTTGCAGCCATTAAGTTTATAAAAAGGAAGATGCCCCGGAAGATTATTGTTGCTGTTCCCACAGGTTCACACAGAACCGTGGATTTCATTCTGCCGGAAGTTGATGAACTTGTATGTCTTAATGTCAGAAGCAAATTCCCCTTTGCAGTTGCCGATGCATACAAAAAATGGTATGACCTTTCTGATGAAGAGGTTTTGAATATAATAAAAACATTCAGTAAGAATAAATATAAAGAGAGGAGTTGAATCACTTGAAGATTGAATATCATGCAAAATATGACGGTATCTTTTAAAGCAGTTACCGAAGGAGTAAATCTTGATTGACTTCTTTGCCATTGTAACTATCATGTTCTGGCCAGTTATCCCTCTTTTCTGGATTCCTGTGCATTTTGCTACATCCTTTTTCAGAAAAATCGGGTTTCTGACCTATATAATGCCTGTTATTACATGGCTTCCCTGTGTATATCTTACTTACCATTATAAAGGGTTTCTGCTAACCCTTAAAATAAACCTTCCGCTTGTATTGAATATATTTGGTATCCCCTTATTAATTTTTGGGTCATTACTACACATCTGGACTGCCCGACTCCTGGGCATATGGGGAATTATAGGGTTACCTGAGATATCAACAAGGGTCAAAGAGAACCTTGTAACAGGAGGGCCGTTTTCAATTGTCAGGCATCCAACTTATTCAGCTCATACCCTTATATTCTCCGGCATTTTTCTAATAACCGGTTCAATAGCTGTCGGCGTAATTACATTGCTTGATTTCATAGTAATCAACAGTATAATTATACCTCTGGAAGAAAAGGAGCTCCTGGCCCGTTTCGGTGAAGAGTACGTAACATATAAAAAGAAAGTTTCTTCACGAATCCTGCCATGGATTTACTAATGATAAAATCACGACCCTGAATATTATCTCCTTTTTTATTTACCTCAAGTATATAGTATTCTTTGACCTGCATAAACATAACACTGTTTATGATTTATGGAACTAATCGATTAGTTTTATATAGCGGAATTGACCTGTAATTCAGTATTATATGGATTGGAATATTTAAAATATCATGCTGGAAATTAGATAATACTGCTAAATCATGCACAGAAGTTGGAACTAAGGAGGCTTCAAATTTGGAAGAAAGGGAAAAATTAGTCCGGGAAAAGATTTTAGAAGAAGAATTCATTGATAGAATGCATCTAAGCGGTGTAAAAATGAAAGTATTAGAGATGCTAACAAAAGAAAAAATGTTTGATCCTGCAGATATAGAGATAGACCCTGAATTCAGATTGACACTGGGTGATTCCGAGTTTGTTGCGAGTATAGATTTTATTGTCAACTGCCATTCAGTAAGTTTTATGGTCATGAGATGTGCAACAGCCATAGAGTCATGGGAAAGATATATTGTTTCGTTTGCACGGGTTATAAAAGATTACCAGATTCCTTATGCTGTGGTAACCGACGGAGACAAAGCAAGGATAATAGATGTACTAAAAGGAACTCTTGCAGGAGAATCAATAAACAGAATTTTTAACAAGGAAGAAGTATTAGAAAAAATAAAGGATTTCAAGAAGGTACCATGTCCATCAAACAGGCTCGAGAGGGAAAAGAGAATAGTGTATGCATTTGAAGGCATCAAATGTCCAACTCAGGAAGATCCCGGGGACTGACAGGCCAGTTATTCTTTAGTAATCTATTCCCTTCTGCGGCTCTATCCTACTTTTAAAAGCGTGCTTGATTTCCTTCATTTCTGTGACTGTATGGGCCCTCTTTATCACCTCCCGATGCGCACCCCTGCCGGTCAGAACGAGATGCATTCGGAGCGGCTTATTCTCTATCAATTCGAGCACCTGGGGGAGATCGACCAATTTCAATTTGACTGCATAGTTAATCTCATCGAGTACTAAGATATCAATTTTCCTTGAAGATATTTTCTTTTTTGCAAGTCTTAATGCCTCCTGAGCCTTGGCCCTGTGATCCTGATAAGAGTACTTGTCGCCCTTAACTCCGCAAAACCCTTTCCCCATTAAATGAATCTCAGCGTAAGGAAACAATTTTTTTATGCCGTCGAGTTCACCGGAATACATATCGCCTTTAATAAACTCAATAATGCAAACTCTCAGCCCATATCCCGCAGCCCTAAGTGCAATTCCTAATGCTGATGTTGTTTTTCCCTTACCCTCACCTGTCATCACAATAACAAGACCAACCTTTTTTTCAGGTTCAAGAATTTTGAGCTTGGGTTTTTTCATAGAGTTATAATCTTCCCTGTTTAAATTTTCTAAATATTAAAAAATCTATCCTTTTATCCAGAGATGCTACTCTTCATTCGCCTGTTGTAATGATAATGCATTAACTCGAAAAATGCATTTAGATTTTAAAGCTGGCAGGCACATATGCATCTCTCCTCAGCGAGTCGCCGAGGAGATGCCGAGGAGAAAGCAATGTCTGCATTTTTTGGGTTAATAGTTATTATTTCAATAATAAAGCAGGATAAACTCGGTGCGCGGAAATTTTCGGATTTTTTTAAAGAACAAAGTCTACTGGTACCTTATCGGGCAATTTGCCGTTTACAAAGGGCAATTCTCCTGACAAATTTATCCTCCATTTCTCCTGAATTTAAATAAAATCAACATGTTGTATCATGGCATCTCTCTTGCTTCCTAACAACTATTACATCAGAAAAATTTGTATATCTTGGGAATATTCTGTTTTTTAAAAGATTGAAATCATATGTTGATAAATAAGATAATACTCAAGTAGATATTAACTCGAAAAATGCATTTAGATTTCAAAGCTGGTAGGTACATGTGCCTACCATGAATTGCACTTTTCGGGTTAAATGGAAATCTAGCTATTTATTATAATTTTCTTTAAACAACCAAGGAAGGAGGACAGAAACATGGCTTATACTGCAAAGGATTACACAAAACTGATCGGTATGGAGGGGTTTAGCGAAACACTTTTAAAAAACCATTTTACTTTATATCAGGGGTATGTGACCAACACCAATAAGGTTCTGGATACCCTTTCCCAGATGCTTAAAGATGGTAAGACAGGTATCCCTGAATTTGCCGAACTGAAGAGGAGGTTAGGCTGGGAATTCAATGGTATGAGACTTCACGAGTATTATTTTGAAAACCTTGGAGGCAAGGCCCCGCTTGACAAAAATGGCAAGCTTGCAAAAAAGATCTCCGGTGATTTTGGCAGTTATGAGGATTGGGAAAAAGATTTCAGGGCCACAGGAGCAATGAGGGGCATTGGATGGATTGCCCTTTATCAGGACGTCACCAACGGAAAACTTATCAACTTCTGGATAAATGAACACGATGTATCCCATCCCTCAGGATGCAATCCCATACTGATAATGGATGTATTTGAGCATGCCTTTATGCTTGATTACGGGCTTAAAAAGGCTGATTACATTGAGGCGTTTTTCAAAAATATTAACTGGTCCGCAGTTGAGACAAGGCTAAAATAAAAAAGATAGAAAATAAAATTTAGACTTATACAGGTTGTTATTTAAATGTGAAAAATAGCATACATCAGATAGAGTAATGTGAACTGAGACTACAAAACCCGTGTTCTAAGAAATAACAGTATAAAAAAGACTATCAGTATTATGTAAATGAATCGACTGTCCATCGAAAAATCTCCTTATCTAAGACATGCTTCTCATCAGAAGATTGACTGGTACCCATGGTCTGATGAGGCATTTATAAAAGCAAAAAAGAAAGACAAGCCTGTGTTTCTAAGTTCAGGGGCGATATGGTGTCACTGGTGTCATGTAATGGCAAAAGAATGTTTTGAAAACGAAGATATAATAAGGCTACTCAATGAAAATTTTATAAACATAAAACTTGACAGGGATGAAAGACCCGATATAGACAGGAGATACCAGCAGGCAGTTGCTTCCATGGGGTTCGGAGGAGGTTGGCCTTTGAGTGTCTTCTTAACTCCGGATAGAAAGCCTTTTTTTGGCGGTACATATTTCCCTCCTGATGATGCCTTTGGAAGGCCCGGGTTTAAGAAGGTACTGAAAGAAGTATCCGATTTTTATAATTCAAATAAGCAAAAGATTTCTGAATACAGCCAGAAGCTTATGGATTCCCTAAAGTCAAAACCTTTTTCAAAGGCAGAAATAAACGAAACTTCTTTAAATAACTCATTAACAACCATCCTATCTCAATTTGATCCACAAAATGGAGGATTTGGATCATCCCCCAAATTTCCGATGCCGGGGGCTATCGAATTCCTGATAAACAGGTCTTTTTTCGCCGGGAAAGAAACCATCGGACACGTAATAAAAAAGACCCTTGAATCAATGGCAAAAGGTGGATTTCATGACCAGATTGGAGGTGGTTTTCACAGGTATTCCGTTGATGGGGCATGGATCATTCCACACTTTGAGAAGATGGCAGATGATAATGCATGGCTTTTAAGAAATTACATTGATGCATACCTTGCCTTCGGCTATGAATACTTCAAAGATGTTGCAGAAAAAATTATCAGCTTTATCAATGACGTACTTTCAGACCCGGGAGGTGGATTTTATACAAGTCAGGACGCAGATGTTACACCTGATGATGAAGGCGGATATTTTACCTGGACAGACAAGGACTTCAGAAGGGTACTAAATGATGAAGAATACAGGGTCCTGTCTCTTCACCTCCTGCATGAAAGAGGGGCCATGCACCACGATAAATCAAAAAAAGTATTATTTGTATCGATGGACACAGAAAAAATTGCTGGAAAGACTGGAATGGATGTTCAAACTGTTTCTAGAATTATAAGTCTTGGCAAAGAAAAATTGCTAAGGGAAAGATTTAAAAGAGAATCACCATTTGTTGACAGAACGTTTTACACATCTTTAAACGGAATGTTGATTTCAGCATATTTAAAGGCATTCAGGATACTGAAAGACAAGAAGATTAAAGACTTTGCTTTGCGTAGTCTCAAGAAAATAATTAGAAATCATTTTATAAACAACAAGCTTTTTCATACAGAAGGGATTAAGGCAGTATTGGACGACTATATTCATTTTACAGATGCTTTAATCGCCGCATATGAGGTGACAGGTACTCTGTCATATTTAACCCAGGCAGATGAGCTTATGGAATTATGCATAAAAAAATTCTGGGATGATAATGACGGAGGTTTCTTTGATACAGAAGAGGAAATCCTTGGCGTGAGGCTTAAAGAGATAGAAGATATCCCTCACTCTTCTGCAAACTCACTCGGTATTATACTCCTGATTAAACTCTATAACATGACAGAAAAAGCAAAATATTATGAATATGCAGAGACTGCATTAAAATTATTTTCTTCGAACGCAAAAAATACAGGAATTCTATCAGGATATTATTTCTGTGCAGTTGATGCTTATTTTAATATGCTAAAACTCACCTTGCAAACAGCACCTGACAGTAAATTGGGAGATATCGCCCTTTCGTCTTTTAGACCTTATATGAGTATAGTTCACGGAGAAGAAAAAGGATGTATTACCCCCTGCATTAAAAATGTATGCTACGACCCCTTACAGAGTCCTGACAGCCTCAGAGAATTTTTTAATAAATAATTTTCTGACTAATATCCTTTTTCATCTGCAGGTGTCTGAACAATTTATGTTTTTTTGAGTTTAACCCGAATAATGCAGACATTGCTTTCTCCTCGGCGAATCCTCGGCGACCCGCCCGAGGCGGGAATCCGCTGAGGCGGACAAAAATTTATTTAACTCGATAAATTATCGAGACTATTTTTTATAACCCCCCCGGCCAGGCTTTCCCCCTTTCCATTTTTTCCAATCTTCATCTTGTGTTCTCCACTGATTATGATAGGATTTTTCCCAATCCCTGACTTCTTTATATCGCGGTTCTTCCCATTCCTTCCAATGCTTCTTCAATTGTCCATAAGGGATAAGCTTCTGTCCACGAGGGATTTCGTAATAGCGAGGCGGAAGGTGGAGAAATACGACAGGAACTCGTGACGGGGGAAGATATCCCCAGGGTCCGCTATAATCAGCTGACCTGAACCAGTATCCGTCGTTCAGAGTATACCAGTAGCCGGAATAGAAGAAAAGTTGGACCGCAACTTCTGGTGCGTAATAAACATAAGTATCAGGTACTAAAAATACCGCAGGCGGAGAAGAAATAATAACACGAGGAAGCGGAATACCTACTCCTATGCCAATATTAACATCTACATCACCAGATAGTGCTTCCCCAGGAACCATTAATCCAATAATTGCCGCAAGAACGACAATCAATAAAAACAACATTTGCCTTCTCATCTTCGTCCTCCATCAACAAGTTTCAAATAAACCTAAATAATTTTTTATTCTACGTAGAAAGAGGTACCCTTTGAATCACTTACATTAGAAGCCTGGACTGTCATAATGATTTCATACTTACCTTTCGGCGCATCAGAAGGCAGCGTTATGGGGATTGTGGAAAGGAAGGTCCCTTCCCCACGAGTAACTGTTACCTGTGGCTTGCCATATAGCTCACCTTTGTAACGTATTTCCCTTGTCTCCGTAACGTTTCTTTCCCCGCCCATGCCAAGAAGTGCATAGGTCATTTTCATATCCACGGTCTTACCCTGACTCACAGTTTTTGGAACTGCTTCTGCATTCTCTATCCTCACCATGGCGCCTTGGGATGACTGGTAATTATATTTTTCTGCTGTTTCCTTTTCTGACTTTTTCTTGTCGTATGCATAATGCCCTATTAAACCACCGGCAAGGGCTCCCAGAAGGCCACCGAGCACCGCCATTTCCGTTTTTGCTCCACTTGAGCCGAGCAGCGCACCTGCAGTAGCGCCTGCAACTGCTCCGATTCCTGCTCCTGTTGCCGCACCTCTGTGCTCCTCGGGTATAGTAGCACAGCCCACAAGGCCTATTGTAAAGGTTAAGACCACGATCATCGAAATTATTTTTTTATACATTTTTTATCCTCCATAACATGAAGTTAAAGTTTATTAATTATTCAGTAGCTCTCTCAATCGACTTGCCTGCGCTTTCGGCATCCTGTCCCACTCCGTGCATTATATGATACCCTGCCAACAGCATAATATATACACAGAGAGTTGATAAATTTTTTTATGTACAATTTTCACCTCCCGTTTATAAATATTTTAAAACTATTGCCCCGAACTTTGTTTATTTTGACACTATGGATTAAAAAATGCCAATATATTTTCACAAAGTTATAGGGTTAAGGCAGAAGTAAAAAACTTGACAGTTTGTATCTAATAGGTTTTAAATTTAATATATATAACAATATACATTTTATTAGGAGGCAATAAACTAAATGAGCTATAAAAAGTTTGAGATCGGGCAGAAAAAAAAGATCGCCATTGTTGCGCATGACAATAAAAAGACCGATTTGATTGAATGGGTAAAATTTAATAAAGATCTTCTTGCCAAACACGACCTCTGCGCAACAGGTACAACCGGTTCCCTTTTAGAACTGGAATTAGGTATTGAAATCAACAAACTCCAGAGCGGTCCATTAGGCGGCGACCAGCAATTAGGAGCAAAGATAGCAGAGGGCGAAATTGACTTTATGATTTTCTTCTGGGATCCTCTTGAACCACATCCGCATGATCCGGATGTAAAAGCCCTTTTGCGGATCGCTGTAGTCTGGAACATCCCAATAGCCTGCAACCGGGCTTCTGCTGATTTTATGATCTCATCTCCGCTGATGACTGAAGAATATCAGCGTTTTGTTCCTGATTACAAAAGTTACAGGGAAAGATTGAAAAAGTAAACTTGGACTGAGAGGTTTGAGTTTACTGTAAGTTTTTTACTTTTTAAAATGCATTTAAATACCCCTCGAGAGTTCTCTATTGTATAGCCTCTGTATTGAGAGCAGATTATTTATTAAAAGGAGGACGGTGTTTCCCTAGCTATCAACAGCAGGACACACCTGGGAAAAATGAACTGGTATGACGCTGAATACAAAAAAAAATTGACAACACCCCAAAAAGCGGTAGAAAGAATAAAAAACGGTGCTACCATTATCCATGGTGTAACACTAACTGAACCCCCTGCCCTGTTAACCGCTATTGCTGAGAGGGCCCGAGCAGGCGATCTTAAAAAAATCAAGATATACTCTTTTAATCCATCCATGCACGCTGAAAAGTCTTATTTCTCTGTGGATCTTTGTGATTGTATCGAAACCTATTCATGGTTTATCAGCAAAACAGCGAGAAACCAGGCTACTGTCGGACTCTGTCAGTATATTCCTTCATACCTTCATCAGGTCCCAAAATTTATACAGGAAAATATGACGGTCGATGTTACTGTTACCACTGTTTCTCCAATGGACAGGGCCGGCTTCTTTAGCCTCGGCCTTGCTAACCCCTTTACATCAATAGCAGCGAGACAAAGTAAAATGTTTATTGTGGAAGTCAATAAAAATATGCCCCGGGTTTTTGGCGATTCTTTCGTGCATATTTCTGAAGTTGAAGCGATTGTTGAAAATCATGTCCCGCTTTTAGACATCCCGCTGCCGGAACCGAAACCTGAAGACGAGATCATTGGCAAGAAAATGGCTGAACTGATATCTGATGGTGCTGTTCTTCAGTTGGGAATCGGTACACTTCCAAATGCAATTTGCCCGTACCTTACAGAACATAGAGATCTGGGCATTCATTCTGAGCTTCTCGGCCCCGGCATGATAGACCTTATAAAAAAGGGAGTTATTACAGGGCGCAGAAAGTCTTTGCATCCAAGGAAGCACGTATTCTCAGTCTGTTATGGCAGGAGTGATGAATTTGATTTTATTGACGATAATCCGAGTATGGAATGCCACCCGTCCTCTTACGTCATGAACCCGGCTGTTATTGCTCAGAACGATAATATGGTTGCCATCAATTCTATCATTGAAGTGGACTTGACAGGACAATGCAATGCAGAGTATCTCGGAGGGTTTCAATACAGCGGTACCGGCGGTCAACTTGATTTTGTCCGGGGAGCATATGCTGCGCGTGGCGGGAAGTCCATCATGTCTTTCTATTCAACTGCAAAGAAAGGGGAGATATCCCGTGTTGTCCCACGCCTGGCAGAGGGGACGAGCATTACAACTCCGAGAATGGATGTACAGTATCTTGCTACAGAATATGGTATTGTGAATTTAAAACAGAAGTCTGTGCGTGAAAGGGCATTAGCCTTAATCAGTATTGCACATCCTAATTTCAGGGATAGTCTTCTGCGGGAGGCAGAGAATATGCTTCTCCTGTAGACACATGAGTAAATACAAATGATATTTCAAGACTTTTTCTATGCTTTGTTCGCCCCAGTAGTTTCCGAAACAAACCTTTAAAAAATCCCTCCGTACAGAGTAAACTGACCATACTGAACCTCGCTAATGCTTCCTCCCTGAGAAAAAGCATTCTTCTAGTACATCGTGGAGTTTATCTGCCGTCACAGGTTTTGTCAGATAGCCTACGCAACCCAATCTCCTACATTTTTCGATTGTCTCAGTACTTTATCACCCAACCTCTTGGGGTCAGACTTGTTTATTGCAAATTGTCTTTTCACTTAACATATTTAAAACATT
>Ga0154657_1013_pt1 | contig 11161 bp, 11 predicted proteins | sample Rifle2008BG13ft_FD_116086 | JGI IMG/M metagenome (GOLD analysis project Ga0154657, IMG submission 116086) | Nitrospirae bacterium RBG_13_39_12 | reverse complement strand
CTCTAAAGATTGAGGCAAGGCATCGAGGAGAGGATGTCATTGACCTCGGGATGGGGAATCCTGACGGTGCAACACCTAAACATATCGTGGATAAATTGTGTGAAGCTGCAAGAAACCCAAAAAACCACAGGTATTCAGCATCAAAAGGGATAACACAATTGAGGAATGCTTTGTGTGAATGGTACTCGAGGCGCTACGATGTGATACTTGATCCGGAGATAGAGACTGTTGTCACGATAGGCTCTAAGGAGGGACTTTCACATCTTGTGCTCGCAACTGTTGGGCCTGGTGATGTTGTAATGACACCTGCTCCTGCATACCCGATACATCCATACAGCGTAATAATAGCAGGAGGAGAAATAAGGAATATTCCGATAGGTCCGGGAATAGATTTCTTCGAAGAAATGGAAAAGGCATACAAGTCTTCCTGGCCAAGACCGAAAATGCTGATAATAAATTTCCCGCATAACCCGACAACACAGGTTGTTGAAGGACTTGATTTTTTTACGAAAGTTGTAAATTTCGCAAAGGAAAATAATATTATTGTTATACATGACCTGGCCTATGCCGACCTTGTCTTTGATAATTATCAGGCACCGAGTTTTCTTCAGGTGCCTGGTGCAAAGGATATAGGTGTTGAATTCTTCTCGATGACAAAAAGTTATTCAATGGCAGGATGGAGGGTGGGTTTCTGTGTTGGTAATAAAAAGATAGTAGGAGCACTGACGAAGATAAAAAGCTATCTCGACTATGGCATGTTCCAGCCGATACAGATTGCGAGCATTGTAGCTCTGAGAGGACCGCAGGAATGTGTTGAGGAAATCAGGAAAACATATGAATCTCGGCGGGATATACTTATAAAAGGACTTCAAAGGGCTGGCTGGAAAGTGGACCCTCCTAAGGCAACAATGTTTGTATGGGCTGAAATACCTGAAAAGTTCAGAAAAATGGGTTCTCTCGAATTTACCAAGATGCTTATAAAAGAGGGTGGTGTGGCGGTATCACCTGGTATTGGATTTGGAGAGGGTGGAGACAACTATGTCCGGTTTGCTCTTGTAGAAAATGAACACAGGATTAAACAGGCAACGAAAGGGATAAAAAAGGTGTTGAACAGATGATAAACGTAGGTATTATAGGTTTCGGAACAGTAGGTACTGGTACTGTAAGGATTCTTCTTGAAAATAAAGAAGTTTTAAAAGAGAGGCTAGGGTTTGAGATTAAATTGCGAAGAATCGCTGTCCGCAATATCAGGTTACAGAGGGGGGTGAAAGTCCCTAAAGGTATTTTGACTACCGACGTTGATGCTGTGCTGAATGATCCGGATATCGATATAGTTGCGGAATTAATAGGCGGTATCAGACCCGCAAAAGATTTCATGCTAAAAGCGATCCGTAATGGTAAGCATGTGGTTACAGCGAATAAGGCCCTTCTAGCCACTGAAGGTAATGAAATATTTTTTGCTGCTCAAAAGGCTGGAGTTGAAGTAGGTTTTGAGGCTTCTGTTGCAGGTGGTATCCCAATTATAAAAGTAATAAGGGAAGGTCTTGTTGCAAACAGAATAAAAGCTGTATACGGAATAATAAATGGCACATCAAACTACATACTGACAAAGATGACTGAAGAAAATGTTGAATTTTCAGATGCACTGAGAGAAGCACAGGAGCTTGGCTACGCTGAAGCAGATCCAACCCTGGATATTGAGGGTATAGATTCTGCTCACAAGCTTGCAATACTTGCTTCTCTTTGTTACGGCATCCCCGTGCCTTATAAAAATATTTACACGGAAGGCATTTCTAATATCTCCACACAGGATATAAGTTTTGCGTCTGATCTGGGATATAAAGTGAAGCTTTTAGCTATAGCAAAAGAATCAGACAACAAGATAGAGCTCAGGGTACATCCAACAATGCTTCCGAAGAACTATTTGATATCAAAGGTGGGGGGCTCCTTCAATGCGGTATACGTTGAGGGAGATGCTACAGGTTCAACTTTATATTATGGCAGAGGCGCTGGAGATATGCCTACCGGGAGCGCTGTTGTTAGTGACATTGCTGATATAGCCAGAAATATAAAGAAAAACGCCATAGGAAGGGTGCCTGTTATTACGAAGACCGTTAAAGATGTAAGGATAAAAAAGATTGATGACGTAATGTCCATGTACTATTTCAGGTTTTCTGCTCTTGACAGACCGGGTGTTCTCTCCAAAATTTCAGGGATACTCGGTAAATATAATATAAGTATTGCCTCAGTTATACAGAAAGGCAGAAGGATTGGTGAAGCTGTTCCTCTCGTTGTTCTTACCCATGAGGCAAGGGAGAAGGATGTAAGGCAGGCGATCAAAGAGATAGACCGTTTAAATGTTGTAATGGATAAGACTGTTTTTATGAGAGTTGAGGGCAGGGGAGAAAGTTAACCCGAAAACTGCATTTATCTGATGACCAAAGCAGGCATATATGCAGAAAAACCTTTACAAAGCAGAATTGGGTTATTCAATGATATCAATCGTTACTGATGAAAATATTCAGGCTCTCTGAATATCATGTGTCTTACAAAGGTGCTGCTGGTAAAGCTTTATCTGCATCTATGCCTGCCTTAAAATGAATGAATTGCATTTTTTGGGTTAAGGAGGATTAAAGGTTTTATGGAATTTACAGAAGAACAGCTCCAGCGATACAACAGGCATATTATTCTGCCCGAGGTTGGAGAAGAGGGACAGTTAAAGATTGCAAAAGCTAAGGTATTTATTGTCGGGGCCGGGGGGCTTGGTTCTCCTGTTGGGTATTACTTAACAGCAGCCGGTGTAGGAACAATTGCGATTATTGATAATGACGATGTTGAACTAAGTAATCTTCAACGACAGATTGCACACAGTATCAAAACTCTAGGGAAACCAAAAGTTGAATCTGCAAAAACAACATTTGAAGCTCTTAACCCTGATGTAAATGTTGTTCCCATCAAGAAGAGGTTAACAAAACATAATATAATTGATTTGATAAAAGATTTTGATATTGTTGTTGATTGCAGCGATAATTTTCCTACAAGATTTCTGGTGAACGATGCCTGTATAATGGCAAAGAAACCGCTTATAACTGGAGCTATATTTAAATTTGAAGGACAGGTGACAGCAGTTATTCCTGGTTCTGGCCCATGCTACAGATGTCTATTTGAAGAACCCCCACCACCTGGTGCTCTTCCTTCTCCCCAGTCGGCCGGTCTCCTCGGGGTAGTTCCAGGTGTGATAGGTACGCTTCAGGCAGCAGAAGTCTTGAAATTTATAATCGGAAAGGGAGAACTACTCAAGGGAGAACTTCTTATATATGATGCACTCAAATCTTCTTTCAGGAAAGTAAAGATACCGAAGAACCCTGACTGTCCTGTCTGCTCTGACCATCCGACAATAACAGAGCTTATAGAGTACAGCTAAAAACCTGTACTATTCTGTCAAATGTTATATCTTGCTTGCTCTCTATAAATTATGCGATTCAATACACAATTAATAATCCCCGGTAATCTGGCAGATGAAATAATTTTTCATTGCAGGAAGACCTATCCAAAGGAGGCCTGTGGTATTCTTGCAGGCAGGAAGGGAGTTATTCAGAATATTTATAAAATGACAAATATCGAAAGATCGAATGTCAGTTATATGATGGACTCAAGGGAACAGTTTAAAGCAATGAAAGAAATGAGGGAGCAGGGGCTTGAAATATCGGCGATTTATCATTCCCATCCAAATTCAGATGCTTATCCATCCCCAAAAGACGTAAATCTTGCTTTTTATGAGGATTCATTATATGTGATAGTAAGCCTTTCCCATGAAGAACCTGTCGTAAAGGCATTTGAAATAAAAGATAAAGAAGTAAAAGAGGTAGAAATACTTATTTTAAAACCAAGTAACGAATAAGACTGCCCTTTATTTAACCCAAATAATGAAATTGAATAATGTCCCGATATCTATCGGGATTGAGAATCCTGATAAATATCGGGATCGATACCTTTTCGCCTCGGCGAATCCGCCTGAGTGCGGACTGAATCGCTCAAGCCAGTCTTATTCGTGATAGAATTTTATATCTGGATTTAAAGAATCTTTAAATTATTGTCTATTTTGAAGTAAAATGTTTAATATTTTCTTAAAATTGATGCAAACAGAAAAGGGATATTTAAATGGGATATGTCAAAAGTCTTAAATGCAGAGAATGCGGCAGAGAATATCCTATTGCTCCTGTATATGTCTGTGAGTTCTGTTTTGGTCCGCTCGAGGTAGTATATGATTACAAAAGTATAAAAAAAGTTCTTAATAAAAAGGTGATAGAAAAACGTGAAAAGAACTTATGGAGATACAAAGAGCTCCTACCGATAGATGGTGAACCTCAGGTTGGATTAAATTCAGGATATACTCCTCTTTTAAAGGCTGATAATTTGGCAAGAGAGTTGGGGGTGAAGGAACTTTACGTAAAAGATGATACTGTTGTCCATCCAACACTCTCGTTCAAGGACAGGGTTGTGGCAATTGCACTGACTAAGGCAAGAGAATTCGGGTTTGATACTGTTGCATGTGCTTCGACAGGGAATCTGGCCCATTCTGTATCTGCACTTGGGGCAAGAGCAGGCTTTAACAGATTTATATTTATCCCTGCAACACTCGAAGCGAGCAAGATAGTTGCATCACTTGTGTATGAGCCTAATCTTATTGCAGTAGACGGTTACTATGACGATGTAAACAGGCTGTGCAGTGAGATAGCAAATAAGTATAACTGGGCATTTGTGAATATAAACATAAGACCATTCTATGCAGAGGGTTCAAAAACTCATGGTTTTGAGATTATAGAGCAGCTTGGGTGGAGGTCTCCGGACAATGTGGTTATCCCGTGTGCAAGCGGTTCGCTCCTTACAAAGATTTGGAAGAGCTTCAAGGAATTTAAAGATTTGGGAATAATAAGAGAGCTTAATACGAAGGTTTTTGCTGCACAGGCAACAGGCTGTTCTCCCATATCTACAGCGATAAAACAGGGAACGGATTTAATCAGACCGGTGAAACCAAACACTATAGCTAAATCTCTTGCAATAGGCAATCCAGCGGATGGCTATTATGCAACCCAGGCTGTGGTTGAGACAGGTGGTGCGGGAGAAGATGTATCAGACCAGGAAATTATCGACGCTATAAAACTGCTTTCAAGGACAGAAGGAATTTTTGCGGAGACAGCTGGTGGAGTTACTGTTGCAGTAACAAAAAAACTTATTGAATCAGGTAAAATTGGCAGGGATGAGACGACTGTAATCTGTGTAACAGGAAATGGATTAAAGACCCAGGAAGCCCTGAGCGGGCATACCATTTCACCGTATTACATAAAGCCGAATATTGGCTCATTCGAAGAGATACTGAAAAAAATAAACAGGGGAGGGAAGTAGATGGCTGTAAAAGTGAGGATTCCAACTCCGCTTCAAAAACTTACAGAAGGAAAAGATGAAGTTGAAGGAGAGCCGGGTACAATTATAAATCTTATCAATTACCTGGACAAGAAATTCCCTGGGATAGGAGAAAGAATATCTGAAGGAGGAAAGATAAGAAGATTTATAAATATATACCTGAATGATGAGGATATAAGATTTCTGAAAAATGAGGAGACAGAGGTAAAAGAAGGAGATGAGGTTTCAATTGTACCTGCGATTGCAGGGGGATAAGCAAGGAGGAGATGATGAAAAGGCAAGTTAAGCTAACCTTCCCGCAGCATCTTATAAAAGAGCCGGTTATTTTTACGATGGCGAAAAAATATAATGTTATGCCTAATATAAGGCGGGCGAGGGTTACAGAGACTGTGGGAGAAATGGTCCTTGAATTGGAAGGCACAGAGAAAAACCTTGATAAGGGAATAAAGTCACTCAAGGATCAGGGAATTGATGTGGAACTCGTTCAGGGAGACGTAATAGAGTAGTATATAGTGAACGGCATTTAGTGAAGGGTAAAAGGCATGCTGTTATTCGCACAAAGATGTCGTTCCCGCTTGTCGGGAATCTTTCTTATCTGTTTATTTGCTGCATAAAGAAGGCGCCAGAAAGATTCTGGACAAGCCAGAATGACATAATTGATTAATCGATTAATCGCTATAGACTTTAACTATTCACTGAATTTGGAGAATATATGGAAATAAAAAAGTGTAATAGTCCGAAAATTCCCTGGAGAGGTATAATTGAAGAATACAGAGATTTTCTCCCTGTTACAGATAAAACACCGCTTATAACCCTAAATGAGGGGAATACACCTCTTATCAGTGTTTCAAACTTGAAGAAAAAGCTCGGGCTTGATATTGAGCTTTATTTTAAATTTGATGGTGCAAATCCAACCGGCTCTTTTAAAGACAGGGGGATGACGCTTGCGCTTTCAAAAGCCATGGAAAGTGGTGCAAAAGCCGTAATCTGTGCATCAACAGGGAATACATCAGCATCTGCAGCAGCTTATGCTGCCAAGGCTAACATAAAAGCTGTGGTTCTTATACCCGAAGGAAAGATCGCCCTGGGGAAACTCGTACAGGCGCTTATTTACGGTGCACATGTCCTTCAGGTCAAGGGAAATTTTGATGAAGCTCTGAAAATTGTTAAAGCACTTGTGAAAAAACATCCTATAACACTTGTAAATTCCATTAATCCTTTCAGGCTGGAAGGTCAGAAATCCGCTGCATATGAAGTCTGTGACCAGCTTGGCTTTGCTCCTGAGTATCATGCGCTTCCGGTTGGGAATGCAGGGAATATTACCGCATACTGGAAAGGTTATAAGGAGTATAATATTGCTAAGAGGATTTCTTCTTTGCCTGTAATGCTCGGATTCCAGGCAGCAGGCGCAGCACCGATTGTTCTCGGCAGACCCGTGGAAAACCCGGAGACGGTTGCTACGGCAATCAGAATAGGGAATCCTGCAAGCTGGGAAGGTGCGGTTTCAGCAAGGGATGAATCAGGCGGAAAGATTGATTCTGTAACCGATGAGGAGATATTAGGTGCGTACAAACTAATTGCGTCCGCAGAAGGGATTTTTTGCGAGCCTGCTTCAGCAGCTTCATTAGCAGGTGTAATAAAACTGTATAGGGCTAATTTTTTCAGGCGGGGTGTCAGTGTTGTGTGTACTCTTACGGGAAGTGGTCTGAAGGATCCGGATACTGTCTTCAGGGTATCAAGTGAACCTTTAAAGGTGGAAGCTGAGATAAATGCAGTTGAAAAGGCTTTAGAAGGAATTTTATGAAATATATTGTTATTCTTGGTGATGGAATGGCGGACAGGCCTGTAAAAGAACTTGGGGGGAAAACGCCTCTGCAGAAAGCATATAAACCCAATATGGACAGGCTTGTGCGCGAGGGAATCACAGGTAAAGTCAGAACTATACCGGTTGGTTCCAATCCGGGTTCTGACATCGCAAATCTGAACATACTCGGCTATAATCCCGATGAGTTTTATTCAGGGAGGGCCCCGCTAGAAGCTGTAAGTATAGGAATCAAATTGAAGAACGATGATGTGGCTTACAGGTGCAACTTGGTGACCCTCAAGTTTAATAAAAACAAGACAAAAGCTGTTATGGAGGATTACAGCGCAGGACATATAACGACAAAAGAGGCAAAGGAACTCATTTCCGATATCAACAGGGAAATTGGGACAGAACAAATATGTTTCTATCCGGGAGTGAGCTACAGACATATCATGGTATGGGCTTCCGGCGCATTGAATAATGAATGCATACCCCCTCATGATATTACAGGTAAGAATATCGCAGATTACCTGCCTGTCGGGGAAGGGGAAGAAGTATTAAGGGATATGATGCTTAAATCGACGGGTATCCTTGAAAGGCATCCGGTTAACAGAGAACGAGTTAAAAGAGGGGATAACCCTGCAAATAGTATATGGTTCTGGGGGCAGGGGAAAAAACCAAGCCTTCCGACTTTCAGGGAAAAGTATTCTCTAGAAGGTGCACTTGTTTCTGCTGTTGACCTGATGAAGGGAATCGGCATATGTGCCGGATTTGAGATACTGGAGGTACAGGGTATTACAGGTTATTTAGATACTAATTATGCCGGGAAAGCAGAAGCAGCCCTGAAGGCGCTTGAGAAAGTCGACTTCGCTTATATTCATGTTGAGGCACCTGATGAAGCAGGACATTCAGGAAGTTATTCTGACAAGATAAAAGCTATAGAGGATTTTGATGCACTTGTTGTGGGAACTGTACTTAAAAAGATAGAATCTTTTGAAGAGTACAGAATACTTATTCTGCCTGATCATGCTACACCAATAGAGGTCAAAACACATACAGATGAGCCTGTACCGTTTGTTATATACGACAATAGCATTAAGAGAAAAAATGAAGATACAGCTTTTGATGAAACAATTACAGAAAGAAAAGGTATACTATTTTTTGAAGAAGGGTATAAATTAATAGATTATTTTATTAAAGGCAGGTTGGTTTAATTGGCTCTTGTTATACAGAAATATGGCGGAACATCTGTCGGGAGTTTAGATAGAATAAAAGCTGTTGCAGAACGAGTTATTGAAACCAAGAAAAAGGGTAATGATGTTGTTGTTGTCGTATCTGCAATGTCAGGAGAAACAGACAAGCTTATCGGGCTTGCAAATCAGATATCCCAGAATCCGGATGAGCGGGAGATGGATCTGCTGCTTTCATCCGGCGAGCGGATAAGTGCCGCGCTTACGGCAATTGCGATATGCGAGCTGGGATTTAAATCTGTATCTTTCACAGGCAGACAGGTGGGGATTATTACAAATGATTCACATACAAAGGCAAAGATTGAAAAAATAACAGGGGAACGTGTAAGAAATACTTTAGCAAAGGGCATAATCCCTGTTATTGCGGGTTTTCAGGGCGTGACGGAAAGTTCTGATGTTACAACCCTTGGAAGGGGCGGATCCGACCTGACGGCAGTGGCAGTTGCAGCAGCTCTTGGAGCGGATTTCTGTGAGATTTATACAGATGTTGACGGCGTTTATACTACAGATCCAAATGTTGTACCGAATGCCCGGAAACTCAGCAAGATTTCTTATGATGAAATGCTTGAACTTGCAAGTCTTGGTGCGAAGGTATTACAGACAAGGTCTGTTGAGTTTGCAAAAATATACAATGTTCCGGTTGTGGTAAGGTCGAGTTTCAGTAATAATCCTGGTACACTTGTTGTTAAGGAGGACAAGGAGATGGAAAAGGTTGTTGTATCGGGTGTTGCCTATGACAAAAACCAGGCAAAGATAACAGCAATAGCAGTTCACGACAAGCCAGGGATTGCAGCGAAACTTTTCAATGCAGTTGCAGGCGCAAATATTGTTGTTGACATGATTGTGCAGAACATAAGCAGTGACGGAAAGGCAACGGATATTTCATTCACAGTCCCTAAAACAGAAAGCAAAAAAGCCCTTAAAATTACAGAAGAGACTGTCGCTGAAATCGGTGCAAAGGGTGTTGTACTCAGGGAGGATATAGCAAAGGTATCTATTATAGGTGTTGGCATGAGGACCCATTCAGGTGTAGCAGCGAAGATGTTTGAGACACTTGCAAAACACGGGATAAACATTATAATGATAAGCACTTCCGAAATAAAAATCTCCTGCGTTGTTGATTCAAAATATACAGAGCTTGCGGTCAGGGTACTGCACGATGCATTCGAACTTGGAGAAAGAAAGAGGAAAAGAACGAAAAAATAGTCAGAAAATCCGGGATAGAGGTAACAGGTATTTTATGCGCAAGATAGAAATATACGACACAACGTTAAGGGACGGAGCACAGGCAGAAGATGTTTCATTCTCTGTTGAAGATAAACTCCGTATTACTGAAAAACTTGACGAGCTCGGCGTCCATTATATAGAAGGCGGCTGGCCTGTGTCTAATCCAAGGGAAATGGAATTTTTCAAAAGGGTAAAAAAACTCAAGCTCACAAATTCAAAGATTGTTGCATTCGGCAGCACGCACAGGCCGAAACACAAAGTACATGATGATGTGAATATAAAATCCCTTCTCGATTCAAAGACGAAGATATTTACTATTTTCGGAAAGACATGTGATTTTCATGTTAAGGAAGCATTGAAGATTCCGTTAAATGAGAACCTTGACATCATTTATAATTCTGTAGCGTATCTTAAAAAGAATGCTGAAAAAGTTTTCTTTGACGCAGAGCATTTCTTCGATGGTTATAAAAGCAATCCAAAATTTGCTTTAAAATGCCTCCTAACAGCACAGGATGCTGGTGCAGACTGCCTTGTGCTCTGTGATACAAACGGGGGAACGCTTCCCGTTGATGTGAAGAATATTATTGAGGACATCATGAAAATTGTGCGTATTCCTGTTGGTATCCACGCACATAATGATTCAGACTGTGCTGTTGCAAATTCAGTAATCGCAGTTAAGGTTGGTGCATCACATGTGCAGGGTACGATTAACGGACTCGGTGAGAGATGCGGCAATGCAAACCTTTGCTCGGTGATTCCTAATCTCCAGATCAAACTTGGCGTAAAATGCATTACTGCTGATAAATTGAAAAGGTTGAGGGATGTGTCGAGGTATGTCAATGAGATAGCCAACCTGAGACACTTCAAGAGACAGCCTTTTGTCGGTGACAGTGCATTTGCGCACAAAGCAGGAATTCATGTCAGTGCAGTAAGGAAAAGATCTGAAACATATGAACATATGAAGCCTGAACTTGTGGGCAATTCCCAGAGAATCCTGATATCGGATCTTGCCGGCAGAAGCAATATTTTAAGAAAAGCTGAGGAATTCGGGATACATCTTGCCCCTGGTTCTCCCCAGGTGCAGGATATAGTAACAACCTTGAAGAATTTGGAGAACGAGGGTTTTCAGTTTGAGGCAGCAGAGGCATCATTCGAACTCCTGATGAAAAAGTCTCTCGGCCTTCATAAAAGGTTCTTTGACCTCATAGGTTTCAGGATAATAGTTGAGAAGAGAAAAGAGGGAGAGGATCCTATCAGCGAGGCAACTATAATGGTGAAGGTGGGGGATCACATAGAGCACACTGCAGCAACAGGGAATGGGCCTGTTAATGCAATTGATAATGCCCTGAGAAAAGCACTCGATAAGTTTTATCCTGAACTTAAGAATGTAAAACTCCATGACTACAAAGTCCGTGTCCTTACGGCAGGTAAAGGCACCCTGGCAAGAGTAAGGGTG
>Ga0154657_1039_pt2 | contig 11263 bp, 11 predicted proteins | sample Rifle2008BG13ft_FD_116086 | JGI IMG/M metagenome (GOLD analysis project Ga0154657, IMG submission 116086) | Nitrospirae bacterium RBG_13_39_12 | reverse complement strand
AGGTTACACGGAGTTATTAATAGACAATGTTGACGGCCCCATTAATGAAGAACAGGAAAAGAGTTTAAGAAAAGTAGTATCTAACGCCAAGCATCTGCTACAGCTGATAAATGATGTTCTTGACGTCTCAAAGATTGAATTAGGCAAAATAGAGCTGCAGCCAAAAGAACTTGTCCTGAAATCCTTAATAGATTCTGTTATCCCCACATTTGAACCTATGATAAAACAAAAGAGTCTTGCTCTCTCTATTACTATTGATAAAAATTTATCTGCAGTTTTTGGTGATGAAGATAAAATCAGACAGATTTTCATTAACCTGCTTTCAAATGCTGTTAAGTTTACTCATCAGGGCGGAATAACCATAAGCGCGTACTTCTCTGAACGGGGGATTAAACCTGAAGAATCACCTCTGTTTGCAGAAATCTGTATTGAGGATACTGGAATAGGAATTAAAGATGAAGACATCGGAAAGATATTTGACAAGTTCACACAGGTAGATATATCCACAATTCGTCAATACGAAGGTACGGGTCTCGGACTCAGTATTGCCAGAGGATTAGTATCCATGCACAAGGGGTTGATATGGGTAACAAGTAAATATGGCATGGGAAGCAAATTCTGTTTTACCCTTCCAATTAAAAAAGAAATCCTCGAGAAGCCTGCTGAACCAGTATTAGAGCAAAAGATGGCTGAAGGTCTGGCTGAATATTTCGGGAAACCGGTTGAGACATTTTTAAAGGAGCCTACATACGCAGGCAACCCAATAAAATGCTGGGAATATATACGTTGCGGACAGCCTTCATGTCCTGCATATGGAAACAAGGATCACCGGTGCTGGCTGAACCTTGGAACTCATTGTGAAGGCATGAAAATAGCTGCCTACCCAGAAAAGGTTGATTTTTGTAAAGGGTGCGAAGTTATCAAGAATCTGATAACCGAGACAGAGGATTATAAACCTCCGGAGACAAAATTGCCGGATTTGGAGGAACTCAAAAAAGAAACAGTGCTAGCTATAGACGATAATTGGGAGGCTATTGATATTATAAGGAAATTCCTGGGTAGTGATTACAGGGTAGTTGGTTACTTAAGTGGAGAAGGTGCAGTGGAAAAAGCAAAAGAAATAAAACCGGTTGCAATTACATTAGATATTATGATGCCTGAAAAGGATGGCTGGCAAGTACTCCGTGAATTAAAAAATACACCTGAGACCCAAGATATTCCCGTTATTATACTTTCAATCATAGATAACAAGAAACTTGGTTTCAGCCTGGGTGCAGCTGAATACCTCGTAAAGCCTGTTGAAAAGCAGATTTTGTTACGAAAACTAAAAAAATTAGAAAAAATGGCTACTATCAAAAAGGTATTAATAGTCGATAACGAACAAGATACAGTCGAAATGATTGTTAATGTCCTTAGAGAAGCAGGATATCAGATTGAAACAGCATTCAACAGTGCTAATGCTATAAAATCAATCCAGAATTTTATACCTGATCTTATTGTCTTAAATTTAACAATGCCTGAGGTTAGCGGTCTCGATGTAATCGAATATTTAAAAACAGAAGAAAGGGTCAAGGACATTCCTCTTATCGTAATCACCCACAAGGATTTAACTGAAAAAGAGATAAATGAATTAAACGGAAGGATACAGGGCATATTAAACAGGGGACTACTTGCAAGAGAAGATCTTTTAAAAGAGCTCAAGAATACTATTATTAAAGTCACTAAAGTGCAATAACAGCGGGGGTAAAATGGAAAATGCAAAAGAGGGCTTCCCCAAGAAGCTATTGGTAGTTGATGATAACCAGGACAGCCGAGAACTCGTAATCAAGGTCATGAAAAACAGGGGGTATCACCTCATTGAGGCTGTTGACGGAGAAGATGCATTAGAAAAGGCACTAGCAGAAATCCCGGACCTTATCCTTTTGGACATATCAATTCCCAAGATAAATGGTTATGAAGTTACTAGAAGGCTGAAGAGTCAGGCAACCTTTAAAAACGTTCCTATAATCGCCTTAACTGCGCATGCAATGAAGGGAGATAGAGAAAAAGCAATAGAGGCTGGTTGCGATGGATATATATCTAAACCTATAAATGTCCATGAATTGCCCGATCAGATAAAATCATTCTTAAAAGAAAAATAAAAAATGAATGATAGAAAAAAGATATTGATCGTTGATGATACTTTAGATACAGTAGAACTTTTAAGGAAGCGGCTGCGCTCTGAAGGTTATGATACGGAAGAGGCATATGACGGTGAAGAAGCTCTTAAAAAGGTGACTGAATACAATCCTGAATTGATTATCCTCGACATCATGATGCCCAAGATAGACGGCTATGAGGTATGCAAAAGACTTAAAACAGATGAAGAAACCAAATATATCCCTATCATCATGCTTACTGCAAAAAGTGATGTTGAAAGCAAGGTGAAGGGTCTGGACATCGGAGCCGATGATTATTTACCAAAGCCATTCGATTACAAAGAACTCTCTGCGCGTGTCAGGTCATTATTTACTATAAAGGCAGCACGTGAAAAATTAGTGGAAGAAAAAAAATCAGGAGCGCTGGAACAGATGATGGATCAGGTTGCACATGAAATAAGAAACCCCTTAACTTCCATAGGAGGGTTCGCACGAAAGGTTTACGGAAAACTTCCCGAAGGTGATCCTAACAAAAAGTATCTGGAGATGATTATACATGACGTGACAATACTTGAAGACATGATTAAAAAACTTGTTGAGATAAAGACCATGGCTGTGTGTTGTACTGAGTCTGTAAATGTTAACGCTATAATCATGGAAGCTATTAAAATATTTGAAAATGAAGTTAAGGAAAAAGCTATAGATGTTAAGACTGAATTAATTAGCAGCATACCAATGATTCATGCAGATAAAAAACTTCTCAAAAGGGCTCTCTGCAATATTATCAAAAACTCTATTGAGGCCATGACAGATGGTATAAGAATGCTGAAGATTACGAGCGGAACAATAGGAGAACAAGTGGAGATACAGATATCTGATACTGGAAAGGGAATCTCTAAGGACAAACTAAAAAATATCTTTGACCCATTTGTCACTTCAAAAGTATATGGACCTGGACTTGGCCTTACTTTTACTCATAAGATAATCCTTGATCACAATGGAACTATTTCTGTAGAGAGCGAATTAGAGAAAGGGACTACAGTCACGATAAGTCTTCCCATAAATAAATCCTGAGAATTAATTTTTATCACTGTTCAACTTCTTCTATCGTGATACTTTACTTAGCTCTATTTTTTAACTGACCTTAAAGTTCTTAGCCTTGCTATTTCTTCCTGATAACCATAAATATGAGCGCCTGCACTATAGACATACATGGGTCCATTTTTAAGGTTTGTTTCATAGGCAACAAATTGTTTTAAAAGTTCTATCCCTCCAAGGTTTGTAGGAAATCCAGCCCATAAATCCCATGATCTGAAATAAGCACTCACTGTCAGTACTAATTCTTCATCTGCTGGTATAGCCTTGAAATCCAACAATCTCAGGCACGGGGGATCAAGCTTGCCATCATTCCCATAGCATAAATCAAGATCAACAGGTGTAGCTATCTCGATAACAGCCTGATTTGTAAGAGGGGTATTTCTTATTATGTCAACAACTCGTTCCAGTTGTGTTCCGCCATTCGGCATACTGTTTTGAATCCTGCTCCCATATGTATAAGTCTCATTTTCTGACAGGTCGGCATTCATAAGGTAGTTAGCGAAGTATTCCTCAATATATTCCTCAGTTGTTGGAGCCGGTATGCCAGAAGCAGGAGGCATTGTTGGCACCATATCATAATACGGATGCTCTATATAAACTGCTATCCCGGGATATTGTAAACGGTATTGTTCATTTTCAAACGAGCCTTTTTGTATCTTCTGAGAATATGCATTATCAAAAAGATTATAAATAAGCTGAAACCAAGCATCAGATATTGTTTTAGCAACTAAGAAAAAAGGAAGCATAATCTTTCTCCTTTTTATTTATAATAATTTTATAGTTTATCATTAGCACTGTACATATTAAAAGTAGAAGAATTCTATTTATTAAATAAAATTGACAGAATTTCTTTACAAAACAAAAATAATCCCTTAACATTAGATACATTAAAAGTTTGTTGATAGTAAAATGGTAAAAAGGTAGTTCTCTCTAATTAATTAAAACGCAGGGGGTAAGAAAACCATGGAAGTTAACGATATCATGACAAAAAAAGTACACACTATTGACCCTTCCCAGTCATTAAAAGAATGTGCTGAATTAATGAACAAATATCGCGCAAACGGTCTTGTAGTTTTAGAGAACAACAAACCTATAGGGGTAATAACAAAAGCCGATATTTTTAAAGCAATCCTGCCGCGTTATCCCGAAATAATTGATGATGAGCGTCACATGACAGATCTTGAATATATCGAGGAACGCGCCCATAAGCTTTACGTTATGAAGGTGAGTGATATAATGTCAACCCCTCCCATTACGGTAAGCAGCGATATGCCAGTTATCAGGGCAGGTTCACTGATGATCCTGCGCAGGGTAAAACAGGTCCCTGTAGTAGATAAAAACACGCTTGTAGGTATCATTACGTTCACTGATATTATCAACCATCTTCTGAACAAGATTAAACACATTTAGGCAATATCCTTCTGGTTGATTGCTTATTAGACAAATATTTTTTTCATATGATTTTCCCTTTTTTTATTCAATTCTTACGGCTTGAATGTCCATTACGTTAGTACCAGTCGGTCCTGTTATAAAAAGCTCGTCAACTTTTTTAAAAAAACTGTAAGAATCGTTGTTTTTTAAATAAAGTTGAGGATCAATCCCCATAGTTTTCGCTTTTAAAACTGTCTGTCCGTCTACAATTGCTCCCGCTGCATCAGTTGGTCCATCTGTCCCATCTGTACCTGCAGAAAGAAGGGTGATCCCTTCAGTGCCATTTATCTTTAAAGCAAAGGACAGAGCAAGTTCCATATTCCTTCCACCAACACCATTACCTTTTACAGTAACAGTTGTCTCACCCCCTGAGATCAAGCAGATTGGTCGGTCATGGCTTGCTGATCGCTTTTTCTCAAGCGCTTTCTTTGCAAGCCATTTCCCAACTTCACTTGCTTCACCTATAATCTTTGATGATATTATACTTGCCTGTAACCCGAAGTCTTTTGCCCTGTTTTTTGCAGTCTCCAATGCTATTTTGTTACTCCCTATGATGATATTATCAACTTTCTTAAAGATTGTATCTCCTTCCTTAGGTGTTTCAGGAATTATATCTTTGACACCATTATTAAGATGTTTCAGAATACTTTTCGGAGTACTATTAATTAATTTATATTTTTTCAATATCGCTATTGCATCCTTATATTCTGTTTTATCAGGAGACGTCGGGCCTGATGCAATTACATCAAGCCTGTCACTTATAACATCTGAAAGTATCAGAGATATTATTCTAGCTGGATATGATATCTCTGCAAGCCTTCCTCCTTTAACCTTTGAGATATGTTTTCTGACAGTATTTAGTTCCTGTATATTTGCTCCTGCATTAAGAAGCAGCTTGGTAATCTTCTGTTTCTCATCAAGTAAAATATCATCACACGGAGAAACGAGAAGTGCAGAGCCACCACCCGAGATCAGAAATACTATAAGGGTATCTTCCTTAAGTTTTTTCAATAATCTTATTGCATCCTCTGTCCCTTTAAATCCGTTTCTATCAGGAACAGGGTGACCCCCTTCAAAAACCTTTATCTTCTTTGATTTATATGAAGATGGACAGTGTCCATACTTTGTGATCACAACACCGGTATCTATCATTTTGTTTGCATAGGCTTCTATTGACTTAGCCATCTGGCAAGCCGTTTTACCAAAACCTACTACAAGTATTTTTTTACATTTGTAAGTTTTATATTCTAAAAGAATCCTTCCCGCATATTTTTTTACTGACTCATAAGGGTCAACTGCTTTTAAAGCAGCATAAAATAATTCTGAGACAATTTTTCTGTGCTTAATATTTTTCATGTTATATCCCTTTAAATGGTTGAGGTATTATATAATAATTTTCTGACAACTAATCCATAAAGGCTTTATAAACGGGGTAGTTCAAAGTTTTCAGACTCAAATCTTGAACAAATTTAATCTATATATTTTTTCTGACTCATTCCTTGAAGAATAACTTGATATTAATCGTTATCTATAATCTCGGACTTATCAAGTTCTTATATTTTTGAAATCCAGGGTAAATCAAACACTTAAAGGTTGACTCCAGCTTGAACAATCTATAAACTATAAAAGATATTATTTTAAACGGGTAAATATAATAAATATGAAAAAAAAATTACTAATAACGATCTTTCTGACAACAGCATTCCTTATAATAAGAGCGAATTTTAATATAATTAATAAAACAGAAAAGCCTGCACCTCTGGAATCAAAACAATATCTTGAAATCAAAGGAAATATCAAAAAGGGAGATACCCTTTTCGATATCTTCAAAAAATATGAGCTTAATCTCGAAGAGCTTTTCAAACTAAAAGAGGCATCTGCAGATTTCCACAGGTTGAAAAAACTATCTCCTGGTAACCCCTATAAAATCGTGATTGACGAAGCCTCTCAAATAAATGAATTCGTTTACTGGATTGATGAAGATACTATTTTAGACATTACACGCATTGGATCAGGATTCTATGCAGAAAAAAAGATTGTTGAATATGATAGGAAAATAGAACACGTAGGCGGGATAATAAAAGACAACCTTATTCTATCCATCGGAGAAGGGAAAGATAAATTAATGTTAGCACTTCAACTTTCAGATATATTTGCATGGGATATAGATTTCACAACTGATATTAGAAATGGTGACGCATTTAAAATTGTTGTTGAAGGTTTATATCTTGATGGAAAGTTTAAAAAATATGGAGATATACTTGCAGCAGAGTTTATCAATAAAGGGGATACTTATAATGCTTACAGATTCAACAATAACAGCAGGTTTAATTATTATGATACTGACGGAAAATCATTGAGAAGATCTTTTCTAAAAGCCCCCTTGAGTTTCAGGCGTATAAGCTCAGGCTTTTCAAAAAGCCGCTTCCATCCAATATTAAGGATTTTCAGACCACATTTGGGAATTGATTATGCTGCACCTTCAGGAACACCTGTTTCTGCTGTAGGAGACGGAACCGTAGTTTATTCTGGATACAAAGGACAGTACGGTAAAATTGTAATGATAAAACATTTTAATGGTTTCAGTACATATTACGGACATTTATCAAGAATTAAAAATGAGATTAGAAAAGGAATAAAGGTAGAACAGGGTCAAATTATTGGTTATGTGGGATCCACAGGACTTGCAACAGGACCACATCTGGATTACAGGATTAAGGTAAATGGGAGGTTTATAAATCCCCTTAATTTGAATCTACCTCGAGAGAAATCCATTCCAAAAAATTTGATGGTTGATTTTAAAAACTCCAAAAAAGAGCTTGATATCCAACTTGCTTCAATAAGACCTTCAACTTTTGCATTTGCTGGGAAAAGCAAAGATAATAAAATATAGGTTCTTTCGGTATTTCTGTGGGTATCTCCATTCCTTTTCGTCATTCCACACAAAAGCTTGAAGACCCAAAAAACAAAATTGGAACAAATAAATTGTTGTATTAGAGACAGATTCTTAAAAAAGGCTCTAAATCACTAATAATTAGAGCTTGTTTCTCCAACCTCTGATTATTGTAATAACCAATTAAAATCAATAAGTTATGTTGTTTAATTAAAAATAAGTGTAAAATTTTATAATATTTGTTATAATAATATACAATTTTAATAGGAGGGTAAGATATATTAGAGGAAGGAAAAGAAGTCAATAGTAAAGTTATTACATAGATTTATTTTGTTAATCTCACCTTTAAGCAATACTCCTAAGTAATAATCATTAAAAGACTTCCAAAGTTGATGTTGAAAACAATTTTCTATTTCCTATTTAAACTGAAATGAAAATGACAATTAGATATAGGAGTTTTAAAAAAACATGAAAGGATATCGTATAGGCAAATCAATAGTTCTTCCCAACGTCCGTTATGTGAATCACGGAAGGCATAACGGTCGTAATACAATGATGATGTTTCATTCAGATGTTATAAAAAATAATGGTAAACATAAGACATTGGGATGCAATAAAATGGATGCCTCTGGTTTTTGTTTAGGCCATGAGATAAGCATGGAAGATTTTTTGGAAAAATATTGTATGATGGAAGCACAAACAAAACCTATAAAGGATTAAACTTCACATCTTATCTTTTCAAAAACATCTCACTCTTATTTACTTTACTATTCTATGTATCATATATTATTTGGCAACATTCTCTCTCTTTAAAAGGGGTGGGGTTAATCCTTACCCCTTTGTTTTTATCATAATAATGTTTCTGCAATGAATCTTCTATCTTACGTATAGATTCTAGATTTAAATATTCTCATCATAACTGGTTATAAGAACTTCATATCCTTCATCAGCAAGGGTCTCTGCGAGTTGATATGCGTCATCTCTTTTATAGAACTTACCAATCCTTACCCTGTAATACTGCTTCCCGTTAATTTCCACCTCATTTATAAATACGTTGCTGTATTTGAATTCAAGCGCTGCTTTCATTCGCACAGCATTCAAACGGTCACTGAAAGATCCAACCTGTATTGTAAAAACTCCTGAATCTGAGAGATACTTTACTTCTTTGACATAGCTTGTATCCCTACCCAGATATTCAATCGTGACATCACAAACACCATGTCCTATTAAACCAATCTCTTTTGCTGCAGCATAAGAAAGGTCTATATCTCTTCCTTCAACAAACGGCCCTCTGTCATTGACTAAACAACTAACTGACTTTTTGTTTGAAATGTTTGTCACCTTTAACCTTGTACCAAAAGGATATTCTTTATGAGCACATGTCAATGCATACATATTAAATATTTCTCCTGAAGAAGTAGGTTTGCCTTGAAAATCAGAGCCGTACCATGAGGCAACAGCATAATCATGTTCCGGATATTTTTCATAGCTGAAAGTAGCGCACGAGGCAAGTAAAAAAAGCAAGAGGCATATTAAAAAATAGCGGGCTATGTATTCTTTATAATTCGACCATTCATGTGTGCCATGGGTCATGGTTTCTATATACTAATTAAACTTTTAAACGTAATTACAGGATATACCTGCTTAAGTCCTCATCCTTTACAATATCACTTAATTTTTCATTAACATATTTCTTGTCTATCATGAGTTTTCCGTTCTTCTTCTCAGGTGCTTCAAAGGAAATATCTTCAAGAAGTTTTTCGAGTACTGTATGGAGTCTTCTTGCACCGATATTTTCTGTTTTTTCATTAACACGTGCTGCAATGTCAGCAATCTCATCGATAGCCTCTTTTGTAAAATTTATCACAACATTTTCTGTAGCAAGAAGCGCAGTATACTGTTTAATCAGCGCATTATTTGGTTCTGTGAGTATCCTGACAAACTCATCTTTCCCGAGCGCTCCCAGTTCAACTCTTATCGGGAACCTGCCCTGCAGTTCAGGGATCAGGTCAGAGGGTTTTGTCATATGGAATGCTCCGGCAGCAATAAAAAGAATATGTTCTGTTTTCACAGGACCATGTTTTGTTGTAACTGTCGTACCCTCAACTATCGGTAAAAGGTCTCTCTGGACCCCTTCGCGAGAGATATCTGGTCCATACGCATGCCCTTTACTTGCCACTTTATCTATCTCATCGATAAATACAATCCCGGACTGCTCAACTCTTTCGATTGCTTCCTTTGTTACCTTGTCCATATCGATTAATTTATTTGCCTCTTCATATCGCAGTATATTCAATGCCTCAGGAACCCTCATCTTCTTCCTCTTTGATTTCTCAGGCAAGAAATTTCCGAGCATTTCCTTAAGGTTTATCTCAAGATCCTCAAGCCCTACATTAGAAACAACACCGAATGGAATTATTTTCTCTTTTACCTCGATATCCACATATCTATTATCAAGTTTTCCTTCTTTCAGTTGTGTTCTGAGTCTTTCCCTCGTTTCGCTTTGCTTTTCCTTTTCTTCCTCTTCGGGCCCCGCAGCTTTCATCGTTCTTGTCTGAGGTAAAAGCAGATCCAGAAGACGCTCTTCAGCAAGACCTTTTGCCTTCTCCTGAACCTTTTCTGTATGCTCTGACTTAACCATGCTTATGGATATCTCTGTAAGGTCCCGCACAATTGATTCAACATCGCGACCAACGTATCCCACCTCTGTAAACTTGGAAGCCTCAACTTTTACAAATGCTGCACTCGCAAGCCGTGACAGTCTCCTTGCTATCTCTGTCTTGCCAACGCCTGTAGGTCCTATCATAATAATATTTTTTGGTAAAACCTCATCCTTCAATTCAGGAGAAAGCCTTTGTCTCCTCCATCTATTTCTTAAGGCAATGGCAACCGCCTTTTTCGCATTGTTCTGCCCGATTATATATTTATCCAGTTCTTCAACAATTTTTTTCGGTGTTAGGTTATCCATTTAACTCCTCTATAGTTATATTTTGATTGCTATATATGCAGATATCGGATGCAATTTTCATGGCCTTTTCCACAATATCCCTTGCTGAAAAACTTGTGTTTGTTAAAAGGGCCATTGCTGCCGCCTGTGCATAAGGACCTCCGGAACCGATAGCTGCGATCCCAACTTCGGGTTCAATAACGTCTCCTGTTCCTGACATTATAAATGTATGTTCTATATCAGCCACTATTAACAGCGCTTCAAGCCTTCTCAGTATTTTATCAGTCCGCCAGTCTTTTGCAAGCTCAACAGCTGCCCTTGTTATATTCCCGCTGTAAGATTCAAGTTTTCCCTCAAACTTTTCAAATAAAGTAAGGGCATCCGCTGTTGCTCCTGAGAACCCTGCAAGTATTTTATCCCCATACATCGTTCTTATTTTTTTTGCATTGTGTTTTAATACTGTATTACCTAAAGTAACCTGACCGTCTCCGCCAATCGCTACATTCCCGCCAATTCTTACACATAGTATGGTTGTCCCTTTAAACATCTCCTGCTCCTTCAATTTGTATTTTCCGCTTTAACATTTTTATTTCCCTTTGCAAAAGGATGTGCTTTATCATATATATCCATCAGGTGTGTAATATCCAGATGGGTATATTTTTGTGTTGTCGAAAGTGATGAATGACCCAGAAGCTCCTGTATTACCCTGAGGTCAGCACCTCCCTGAAGCAAATGTGTTGCAAAAGTATGCCTCAA
>Ga0154657_1110_pt1 | contig 11280 bp, 8 predicted proteins | sample Rifle2008BG13ft_FD_116086 | JGI IMG/M metagenome (GOLD analysis project Ga0154657, IMG submission 116086) | Nitrospirae bacterium RBG_13_39_12 | reverse complement strand
TTTTATTGTAAAGTTCTTTTTTGCTTAAGCCGTATGCCTCTGCAATCTTTTTAACCGCTTCTTTTCTTCCTAACCCTTTTTTCATCAGATAACTTATTTCTGAGAGCATATCATTGGTTGTTGGTTTTATATCTTCCGTTTTTCCATCTATAATAATTATATATTCACCTGCTATTTTTGTTTCTTCAAGTTTGCTTAGTATTTCCGAAATGGTGCTCCTTAATACTTCCTCGTGGATTTTGGTGATTTCTCTTGCAAGTACAGCCTCTCTTTCTAAAAATATATCCTTCATGTCCGTGAGTGTTTCTATAATCCTGTGTGGTGCTTCATAAAAAATGAGAGTTCTGAATTCAAGACTTAAGTCTTTGAGGATTTTCTGACGCTGGCTTTTTTTAGGTGGAAGGAATCCTATAAATACAAATTCGTTTATTGGAAGCCCTGATAGGGACAAGGCAGCTATCAATGCAGATGGACCCGGGATTGAAAAAACCCGAATATTATCTTCGATAGCTTTTTTTATAAGAACTGACCCGGGATCTGATATCCCGGGAGTACCAGCATCTGAAATAAGGGCAACTGATTGACCGTTATTTAGCCTCTTAAGGATTTCTAATGTTTTAGCTTTCTCTCTTTCCCCCCAGTAACTTATTAATTGTTTTGATATACCATAATGATTAAGCAATTTTAAAGAATGGCGTGTATCCTCTGCAGCTATAATATCAACCTCTTTGAGTATACGTAGCGCCCTCAGGGTGATGTCTTCAAGATTACCTATTGGAGTTGATACTATGTATAGATTACCTTTCACTGCGAACTCAGCAGTTTTCTCAATCTCTTGTCTGTATTTATAATCTCATCTGCATCATCACCTGTGAGTTCCCATGTATATTTTCCGTCATTTGATCTTTTAAGTTTGATCTTGACAGGCTTTTTGGGTTTTACCTGCTGTATTTCAGGTTGTTTTTTAAAAATAAGGTTTTTATTATCTTCAGAAAAAACAGTGTTAAAAAAGATAATTGTTGAAATAGAGATAGCAAAGAATAGGAGAAATAATTTTTTCATCAGTATATCAAACCTTTTTCAGGCTTTAAGCTCTTTATGCTTGTTGTCAACCACCCGAGGTCATAAGATTGGCCGCAGTTAGGGCATATAAGACCAATCCTGGTCTTGCCTTTTGCATTTTTAAAAAATACATGGAACCCTTTTTGATAATTGCAGGTTGGACAAACTCTAAATTCTTGTCTGGGATTCAATGGCTATTAATACTCCCTGTATTTATTTGTTATTGGAAAACGTCTGTCTTTTCCAAATGACCTCTGCGTTATCTTTATTCCCGGAGGTGCCTGCCTTCTTTTATATTCACTTTTATCAATCATTTTAATAACCTTTCGCACCAGTTCAGCCTCATAACCTAAAGAAAGTATTTCATCAAAACTTTTGTCATCTTCTATATATGCCTTCAGTATTAGATCGAGTACAGGATAAGGTGGAAGAGTGTCTGTGTCTTTTTGGTCCGGTTTTAGTTCTGCCGTTGGTTCTTTCAATATGATACTTTCAGGTATTAAGGTCCTGCCTTCCTTTTTGTTTCTCCAATTACAGAGTTCATAGACCATGGTTTTTGGTACATCCTTAATTACTGCAAAACCTCCTGCCATATCGCCATAGAGAGTCGCATATCCAACACTCATCTCTGATTTATTACCAGTCGTCAAAACAAGCAAGCCGAATTTATTGGAAAATGCCATTAGGATATTCCCCCTTATTCTTGCCTGGAGGTTTTCCTCTGCTATATCAGGTGATAAACCGCGGAAATCTTTTTTCAATGAATCAAGATAGCGATGGTAGATGCTATTGATAGGAACTTCTATAACCTTAATCCCAATGTTGTCGGCAAGAGCATAAACATCTGCTCTGCTTTCTTTTGATGTGAAAGGAGAAGGCATAAATAAACCATTAACATTATCTTTACCGAGTGCGTCTGCAGCGATAGAGGCAACAAGTGACGAATCAACACCACCGCTGAAACCAATAACAACACCCTTAAAACCATTTTTATTTACATAATCATACGTACCGAGTACAAGCGCCATGTAGATTTCTTGTAAAGGTTCCAGAACGCTGCAACTTATTGATGACAGGCGAAGTTTAGTTGGTTTTTTACCCGATGTTTTTCTCAAAGGTATATTGATGTTTTCAATATCTGTTTTTTCGAGTTTAATCATTTCATGCCTTCTGCGTGGAGCATGAAGCCTTTTTACAGTTACTCCTTCAAAATCTAAGTCAACAACGATTAAATCTTCCTCAAACTGTTTGCCTCTTGCAATTACTTTGCCGTTCTGGTCAATTATGATGCTGTGACCGTCGAATATGAGTTCGTCCTGTCCTCCAACTGTATTCAGGTAAGCTACAATAACCATATTGTCAGATGCCCTCGCTGAGAGCATGTTTTCTCTGAGGTTCCCCTTACCGATAGAATAGGGTGATGCATTTATATTCAAAATTAACTCAGCGCCGGCAAGTGTCTGGGAGCGTGCAGGTCCTTCAGGATACCATATGTCTTCGCATATATTAATTCCTATGCAGGTATCGCCGAAGTTGTATACAGGGCATCTTGTACCGGCCTGGAAATATCGATGTTCATCAAATACGCCATAGTTTGGAAGGTATATCTTATGGTAGATATCGATAATTTTTTTGTTATAAATTATTGCAGCAGCATTGTAAATATTATCTTTCCTGTCAACAAAACCAACAACTGTCAATATATCAAATGTATTTTCCTGGATCTTTTTCAAAGCGGTAAGATTGTCTTTTATAAACTGGGATTTTAGCAGAAGGTCTTCCGGGGGATAACCTGTTATTGCAAGTTCGGGAAATGCAACTATCTTTGCACCGAATTTTTTTGATTTTTTAATATAACTAATAATTTTTCTGACATTACCATCAAGGTCTCCAACAGTGGGATTAATCTGTGCAAGGGCAACCCTAAGTGTCCTCATTTATAACCTCACAAAATAAATAAACATTCATTGCACATCTGTATGGATAAGAGATATTTTTGCGTATTATAGCATTAGTATTGAGTTTCAGCAAAAATATAAGTTCAATAATCCGGTTTACTTATTCAATGGTTTTTTTTAGAATCTGTTCTTGAAAAGACGTGATTTCAAAACTATATTCAATACATATAGTTCCATTTAACTTTGACCTCTCCGCTACAAACCGCTGGTTGCATATGGAAGATTTGTTTTATCTGCTGTTGCTGGTGAGGGTAGGGGGAGTTTATTATTAAATTATACGGTTTTGAGTAAAACATATTAAAAATAAGGAACAAAGCTTCTAATCGTGCTGTCTAATTATATGAAGGAAAAAGAAAAGACATTATCAGATGAAGATACTGAGCATGTAACTTTGTGTAAGAGGGGAAATATTGATGCGTTTGAAATGTTGGTAAAAAAGCATCAGAAGAGAATTCTTAACATCGCATATAGAATGCTTGGAAACTATGAGGAGGCATGCGAGATTACCCAGGATGCTTTTGTATCTGCATATAAGGGAATAAGAAATTTTCAGGAAAAATCCATGTTTTCTACATGGCTTTATAGTATCGTCGTTAATCTTTCCAGAAACCGTCTTAAGCAGCTGAAGATTAAAAGATATCGTGAAGAATTTTCTCTTGATGACCCTGTTTTTACTGATGATGGCCAAATAAAAGTGGAACACACATCAGAGGAATCTTCTATATTGGAAAAGCTTGAGAAAAAAGAGATCCAGCAGAAAGTGCAGGGCTGTATAGATTCCCTGGATTATGAACATAAGGAGATCATTGTTCTGAGGGACATACAGGGGTTTTCTTACGATGAAATGAGTGATATGCTAAAAGTATCAGAAGGGACTGTGAAGTCGAGACTTTTCAGGGCAAGAGATGCACTCAAAAACTGTTTAAAGAAAGTTATGGGAAATTTATAAATGGACTGTAAAAGTATTCAGGAAAAGTTGTCAGTTTATATAGAGGATATTATCTCTTCTGAAGAAAAGGCGGTTATTGACGAACATCTCAGGTCATGCCAGAAATGTAGTGGATGTCTTGCTGACTTGATGAAGACGCTTGATTATGTGAAGAATATTGAAGAAGTAGAACCTCCTCAATGGATAACAACAAATGTTATGGCTAAAGTAAAAGCAGAAGCTGATACAGGGAAAGGAATCTTTGAACGATTATTTTATCCACTTCACATAAAACTCCCGATTGAGGCTGTTGCCGTGGTCCTTATAGCTTTAACCACAATTTATATATTTAATACCATTCAGCCTGAAATAAGATTGCAGGATCGCACCGAGCTTGCAAAGGCACCGTCAGAAGAGGTTATTAATGAGAGACTTATATCTCAAGGAGATAAGAAAAGAGGAAAAGATTTAATGACATCATCTCCTCTGTTAAAGGAAAAAGAATTGAAGCCTTCTCCGACCTTTGCTCAAAGTGATAGAGAAAAGGTTTTACTATATGAAAAAGATAAAGAGGAATCTGTGCCTGAAGAAGCTTCGGAAACCAAAGCTGCAGAATCTTTGAAGAAAGCAGAAGCGGAAGGACAAGCTCCAGGTGCAAAGCGGGATGAAGTCAAGAAGTTTTCAGGTGCTGCGGAAAGATATGAATCAAGACGCGAAGCATTGTCCGCATTTGAGACAAAGGCAAAGGGTGATATGAAAAAGGAGATTATTAATTTAACCCTTAGTGTCAGAGACGTTGAAACTGCTAGTGAGAAAGTCGAAGAAGTTTTGATACAGTTTGGAGGGAAAGCAATTAACAAAGATAATTATGAAAATAAAAATATATTAAATGCAGAGTTATATCTGGAAAAAATAGATAAATTAATTGAAAAACTGAAGATGCTCGGAGAGGTTAAGCAGGAAGAGAAGTCTTTTGAATCTCACAGAGGTTCTATAAAAATAAGAATCTCTATTGAAAAAATATAAGCACAACATGATGGAAAGATATGGGTTTGATAAACCAAAATTCAAAAGGCTTCTACCCTTATTGTCTTTAACCATTCTTTACATTTTATTAAATCCCATTCATGCTGAAACAGAAGTGCTTAATAAGATTCAAACAAGTGAAATTGCAGTCCTTTTTGGTAAATCGATAGAGAACATTGCTGAGGATGTTAAGAACTTATATCCTGATGTTAAAATGGACCTTATTAAGAAACTGAAATGGGAGATTGAATTCAGACCAGATGTGGTTCTTATAAAAGATAGGGATGTTTTTGTAAAAGCAGCCGGAAACGATTTAATTGTAGCTTTTGCTGTTCCTGAAAGAAACCTTATTGTGCTTGATACCTCAAGGGTATATGAAAAGCCTTTTACAATTGAAGCTACACTAAAGCATGAGTTATGTCATCTTGTTCTGCACCACAATATAGAAAGAGATAAACTGCCGAGATGGATGGACGAAGGTGTATGCCAGTGGGCAAGTGGAGGAATAGCTGAGATTATGACAAAAAATGGCAACAAGGAACTTACAAAAGCTGTCATATCTGATAGGTTGATAGACATAAAAAATCTATTAAGTTTTCCAAAGGATGACAAGTCTCTGATTTTATCGTATGAAGAAAGCAAAAGCTTCGTGGAATATATCGTCAATCAATATGGTGAACAGGGGATTTTAAATGTGCTTGGACACATGAAAAAGGGACATTCCGCAGACTATTCTATCGAGAAAAGTCTTTTAGTTAATGCTTCTGAAATTGAGAAAAAATGGCGTGCAGATCTTAAAAAAAAGAATACATGGTTTTCATACTTCAGCAATAATCTCTATATAATACTATTTTCCTTTGCTGCTCTGATTACTGTGTACGGGTTTATTAGATTACTGAAAAAGAAACGAGCATATGTTGATGATGTTGACGGGGAAGATAAGGAAGTCTGACAGAAATTATTATGAATGGTTTATTTATGATGTATAAATAATATTATGGAACTATGTAAATTAATCCTCTATAATTTTTGATTTTGGATAATTTAGCCCAGCATCTTAGTTTTAAAGTTGAATGTTGTTCCATACATTGATCAAGAGTTTAAAACGATTATTTATGTTAAAAATGCTTAATATTTATATATAATATTGGCAGGAAAATTGCTATAATATGCCAATAAATAAAGATAATTCTGTAATAAATAAGTTATGGATAGAAAAAATACAAAAATAATTATTTTAGTTTTGGTGTTATTTTTAATAATTTTTACCTCGCAATTCCTTTCTGCGATAGATGCCCCCCACAATGAAAGTAACAACATATCCTGTGGTAACTGTCACGGTCAGACACTCATGAACTCGCCCTTCTGGACTGACAGCGAGGAGTATGACCTTATATGTTTAAGCTGTCACACAGCACTGTATGGTCCGTACTCGGAATCAAGCGCGCCTTTTGCAGAAACTCATTCGAACCAGAATACAAGCAATAAATATGGTACTTGGTCAAGACAGTGTCGTAATTGTCATAATCCACATTACCAGAGGCAGAAGTATTATAAGAATACAGATTCGAGCAGACTCTACCTTGCCACAGGGAAAGTCACATCATGCTCTGACAACGGGGATGATACGAGCACCTTAACAAATGAGTTAATCACATACAAACAGGGCTGGGATGCCGAGAAAATAATGGACAAGACAGAAAAGGGAGGCAGTGACAAGCGCACTGCCATATTATTCCCTAATATGGGAAAGCTCGGATATAACTATGTAATAAGTGAAATAGACACTGACACAAGCACGATAACAGTGAAGGGAGATGCATGTATGCCTTTATCTCCTCCGACAACCTTTGCGGTAATTTATGGTCAATATATCAAAGATAGTATTGAAGTTGATGGAGTTAATAAACAGGTAAAGTTTTTTGACAATGAAGGCATTGATTCATTTGCTGATGGTGATAGCACCTACGATGGTATATGTGAAGTATGTCACACCTGGACAGACCATTTCCGGAACGACGGTGGAGCTCCAGAACAGAAACATGAAAATATATGCGAAGCTGCGGGGACTAATTGCATCCCTTGCCATAAACATAGTAATGGGTTGGGACACGGTGGCGGAGGTAGCGAAACAGATTGTGCAGACTGTCACGGGCACGATGATGGCTGGAACAGTGGTGCCTATTATGGAACAACTGTCAGCCATTCCACTCACACTGAAAATGACAGCGATGATGTCAGGGGTCCGTTACTTGCGTGCAATGAATGCCATGATACAGACCATTACACATGTTTCAAGACCGGGGTTGATAGTAACGGAGACGGAAGGATTAATCTTTCAGAGACAGATGTATGCGATAACTGCCATAGTCCCGGAGGTTCTTATAATGGAGTTAATAGTGTAAATGGTTCGGCAGGGGCCAAGGACAACTGGAAAACCGGTGTCTATACCGGCAATGTTCTGACCAGTGGAAAAGAGAAGTGGTGTGCCGGATGCCATGATGACCAACCTGCTTATAGTATGGCTGAAAAAGTTACTCCTATAATACTGGATGATCCTAGTGCTACCTATGTATGTAGCTGGAACTGGAGGAATCAGGAATGGGGATACTATGGATCAGGATATCGCTGGCATGCATTAGGTAGTGGATCGTGCACAGCTAACTGGGTACCTACTATTCTCAAATCTGGATATTATAAAGTTTATGCATGGTGGCAGGCCCAGACAAACAGGGCAAGCAATGCACCGTATACAATCAATTATGATGGTGGTTCTGCAACAATTTTTGTAAACCAGCAACACGATTCGGATCAATGGAACTATCTCGGAATCTGGCCATTTACAGCAGGGACAGCCGGCTCAGTGATGCTGAGCGATAATGCTGACAATAATGTTATTGCCGATGCGATTAAATTTGACGGACCAGGAACATATGCGCCGAATATTATTGGTGATAACACAACATATGGGTTTTATGTAACCGGTCATAAGATAAATTGCCTCAACTGCCATGATGCTGATAAGAGACACATTGACCATGAGCATAGAACCTATGAGGCTGATGAAAGTACCTACGAGGCGATCAATCCTTATTGCGAAAGTTACCGTTTAAAATACATCAATGGGCAGGCCTGCATGGTTATTCCCAGACCCCTCAGGGGAGCCGGAGCTAATCCTCTTAATAGCTGGCAGGATTTTGCACTCTGCTTCAGCTGCCATAACCGTTACGAGGTGCTCAGTGAAACAGGGGCTCCGGATGCAACAAACTTCTGGAATAATGATGCTAGCCCTGCAAACTCGCACAATCTTCATTTAGGGATCGGATCGTATCATGCTGATACCGACTTTGACAGCGGTCATGGTACATATGGTTCAGAGAGAAACGACTCATCTGAAACCTGTATAACCTGCCACAATGTGCATGGTTCACCCACAAAGGCAATGATTAGGCACGGCGAGCTTATCAGTAGCTATGGTTCTACTGATAAGGTGCCCTCATTAAATTTTTCGTATCTGGTAATACCCTCGATACCTTCAGCCACTGCTACATGGACATTCATTGTCGCTGAAAACGGTAATTACAATGTTTATGCACAGTGGGTACAGTATTCAAACCGTGCAACAGATGCTCCATATACTATCCATTACAATGGTGGTTCTCAAACAGTTGATGTTAACCAGCAGGTTAACGGAGGCCAATGGAATTTACTTGGCACATTTCCATTTATTACCACAGAGTCAGGTTCAGTGGTTTTGGACAACGATGCCAATGGGTATGTTATAGCAGATGCAATAAAGATTGAAAAGGATGGCGGCGGGCCTGCGGATATTATTATGGACGAAGAACAAGCTACTTATATGGAGACATGGCCTTATGTGTCTGGGGATGCCACTGCTTACAATAGTGACTATCGCTACCACGCAAAAGCTTTAGACGGAATTCCTGACCCCAATGCAACTTTGGAACAGAGTATAGGAGGCATGTTCAGCTATGGCGGAGCACAGACGAACATGAATGGTGTATGCAGAGCGTGCCATTCTGCAGTGTCATATTTAAGAACACCGACATATGTTGGTCCCCGAGTATTAATGCCCCAGGTAACCCCGTCTTCTGTTGATAATAACGGGACAGACACAGTCCTGTTTACTGCATATGTTTATAGCTCGGACGATACGATAAGCAGTGTCACTATAGACCTTACATCAATAGATGGCAGTGCAACACAGACCATGTATGACGATGGTACGAATGGTGACGCTGTTGCAGGAGATAAGATATATAGTTACCGGACTACAGTACCAGGGACAGTAGATACGGGATTGAAAACGCTCACCGTTACCGGAACCGACTCGCAGAGCAATACAGGGATACGCGATGTAGATTTAATGGTTGCCAATCCCAGTTGGACGGCTGTTGACAACTGGGATGCAGATTTTAATGGTTACTGGACATCTTCAACCTCTGGAGATATTTATAATAAGAATACAAAATATCGTGTATCAGGTACCGGCTCCAATATTTGCACCTTTACCCCTGTTTTAACGCAAACAGGAAACTACAATGTCTATGCCTGGTGGACATCATATACAAATCGTGCGACGAATGCCCCATATACGATACATCACAGTAGTGGTTCTGACATTGTAACTGTCAATCAGCGTGTGAATGGAGGCCAGTTTGTCTATCTCGGGACCTATCATTTCAATGCCCAGTCAGGACATACATCGGTTATTGTTGATAATGTAAACGCTGTGTTCGCTGGTACCTGGGGAACAAGTTTATACAGTGTGTATTACGGAACAGACTCTCGATACATTCAATCAACTGCAACAGGAAGCAATACAGCAAATTTTACCCCTAATCTGCCTCAAGCTGGAAACTATGATATCTATGCATGGTGGACATCGCACAGCAGCCGTGCAACGAATGTCCCATATGTAATTACTTATAGTGATGGTGCAGGCGGAAGCTTAACTGATACGGTGCGAATAGACCAGGAACAGGGTGAAGGTGGATGGACATACCTGGGAACATACTATTTCGATGCAGGGACAGCGGGTAATGTTGAAATTTCCGATGATGCTGAGCTTGATCAGTATATTATGGCAGATGCTGTAAAATGGCAGTTATCATCCTTGCAGCAAGGTGTCGTATTGAGTGACGATGCCAATGGTTATGTTATGGCAGATGCTATTTTATTCGAGCCTCAACCATAGCAGTAAAATTTGATATAATTTTATAAGTTTTTGAATCCCTATTTTGTTATAAAAGTTGTGTTTGTAAACATAAAAAATAACCCAGCAAGTATCAGTTTATAAACCATGAATGAAGTAATCAATAATACATTTAAAAAAGTAAAAAAACTTGTTATTGGTGTAATAGGGTTTACCATTCTGCTTGTCGGAATTGCAATGATTGTATTGCCAGGACCTGCTTTTATTGTAATCCCGGTAGCTCTGGGTATTCTTGCAACTGAATTTGTCTGGGCAAGGAGATTACTGAAAAAAGTAAAGCAGCAAATTAGAGGGAATAATAAAAAGAAGTAGTTAATTTTTAACTCAATTATCGATATTTAAATGTGATTTTATGAGTTGATGATATTTTTGTATGGATTCAAGAAAGCTTGCCAAAGTTGCTGTAAAAAAGGGAGCAGTTCAAAAAGTCTCAGAGCTGTCTGCTTTAATAAGTCTCCTTAAGAAGAGGAAATTAAATACAATAGTCGAGATAGGGACCGGAAAGGGCGGGACGCTTTATGCCTGGTGTAAGATAGCTGAACCCGGCGCTGTTATCATAAGTGTCGATTTGCCGGGAGGACCTTTTGGAGGCGGATATAAAATTAGCGACATCAAGAAATTCAGAAAGTATAAAAGGAAAAAGCAGAGACTTTATTTATGCAGGAAAGATTCGCAGAAAAATTCTACAAAAGAAGAAATAATAAAGCATTTAAAAGGTCAAAAAATAGACTTTTTGTTCATTGACGGAGACCATAGATATTCAGGAGTGAAGAAAGACTGGAAATTATATTCGCCGTTGGTTAAGCATAATGGTTTCATCGTCTTCCATGATATCCTTTTACATCCCGGAGTTCTTAAATGCAAAGTTGATAAATTTTGGAATGAAATTAAAAAAAGATATAAACATATTGAAATTACCGACAAATACAATGATCTTGGGTGGGGACAATGGGGCGGGATAGGAGTGATTTATTACGATATCACTTGACGCGATGGAGCGAAGCGGAATATCAGTCAGGTATAGCGCCTTGTTAGTGCAATTTTCAGGTACGATCCGGGTACATGGGTTA
>Ga0154657_1109_pt1 | contig 11342 bp, 14 predicted proteins | sample Rifle2008BG13ft_FD_116086 | JGI IMG/M metagenome (GOLD analysis project Ga0154657, IMG submission 116086) | Nitrospirae bacterium RBG_13_39_12 | reverse complement strand
TTGAGAGACACTTGAAGGATAAGGAATTCAAGATTTACTTTGACAGGGCAGTGGCCAAAAGGAAGATAGCTCAGGAGATAGCAGCTTTAAGGAAGGCATATAACATCACTCAGGCACAGTTGGCTAAAGAGATTAAGACAAGCCAGCAAGCTATCTCAAGGCTTGAAAGCCCTAACGATAAACGAATGCCTTCTCTTGTATTTCTTGACAAAATTGCAAAGGTTTTTGATAGAAGGCTTGTAATCTCTTTACAAAAGTAAAGTCAGGCATTTACATGGTGTTGCAAATGCATAATGGCTTGAAATCAATAAAAAAGGGCTTGCATTTCTGCAAACCCCTTATTTCATTGGTGGCGGGGGATGGATTTGAACCACCGACCTTCGGGTTATGAGCCAAATCTTGCCCTAAACGGGAATAAACAAGAATAAGCAAAAGGCTTTACTGTCAAGGGTTTACAAGCCTAAGATGGTGAAGCCTTACTGCTTGTTTTGGGGTATTTTTGGATATTTTGTTAGAAGATTGTTAGAAGAAATAACGGGAACAAAAAACAATACTTTTTCTGAGCGACCCCAGTATAGACCTCTTTTTGAAAATGACCCCTCCCTTCTTATATGAATCCTTTCCTCATGCATGAAAAAACCATTTGAAAAAAGAATCCCTTAGCCCTTTTTTTAGTGAACCTGAAAAATATTTGTAGCCGGAAAAGTCGATTCCCAAAAATTGGGTAGTGGATCATTTTGAAATTTCTCATATCCAATCGCTTTTGCTATAATGATGAATGTTATTCTTTATAGATGAAAGCTGGCAATCAACACAAGATAACAAATTCAAAGTAGGAGTATTGTCAGCGATTCAGATAAATAGTCATGATTTTAATGAATGTTCTCAACAATTATATGGCTTTAAATGTAAGAATTTAGGATATCAAGCTGGGAATATAGAAATAAAAGGAAGACATATTTTCAGAAATTATCTTTTCAGGCTTGAATCTAAAGGGATTCAGTCCAGAGAATTACAACTTGCAAGAGAGATTCTTAAATATATGGAGACTTTAGGTATAAAGGCTTTTGCCTCTGTTGTTTTTTCAAGTGAAGAAATTGATTTAGCTTGTGCTAATGTAAATCAACTTGAAAGACCATTTTTCTTTCTATTTGAGCGAATAGATTTGTTTATGAAAGAAAATTATCCAGGGCTTATGGCTAAAATAATCTTCGATGATAGGGGCATACAGCTAAATAAAAATATATCAAAGAGTGTAAGTAATTTTTTTCATAAAAGTAGTGCTGGGCGATTATTCGATACTATCAATAAAGTTCCCCTTTTTGCAATTTCTTCAGAAAATATAGGTATACAAATGGCAGATTTAGTCGGCCATATCTTAGGTTCCAGATTTACAGGAGAAAGAGCTCTTATGGAATTTTTTAAGATGGTAAAAAATCTTGAGTTTAAAAGTAGAAATCTTTTTGATATAAGTGGTCGGATGTTGCCAAAGCGTGGCATTAAGGTAATAAAAGAGAAAGAGGCTGGCGACTTATTCAGTCCGGGAAGGACTAAATAAAACCTATAAGAAAACTTGAAAGTTCCCTACCAACCTCTACTCGTATTTTTTCATAATTCATATCCTCTGTCAAGTAGAATTTATAACTTATTAATTTAACAAGGAAATAATATCCTCAATTTCCCACAATCTATCTGTAACCCAAGCCTCCATTGCAAGTGTAAGCACAAATGTAACATATTTGTAAAGATGGATGTTCATTGTCTGAACGTCCATTTCAAATTAGGACATTACCAAAAATCAAACTGTACCATTACCAAGTTTTTACCAAGTTTTTAATTGACAAGCGAATCATTTTATGGTTTAGTTAGACTTAGGGAAAGAAGGGGAATCCATTCCAAAAATAAGACAGCCCATATGCTTACATGGGGAGAACAGTAAGGGGGGATATGAAAGCCTTCAAACATTTTACGATTCTAATGATGGGCATTATCTTTCTTATGGGGATAGGCTGCAAGCAGAAAAAAACAGAAGTAAAAGACATTCTACTTGATACTAAATTAAATTCCATGCAATCAGAAATAGATGATCTTTCTTTGAGAGTCTTAGAACTTGAATCAAACCAGAATTTATACAAGAGCATTTATCTTGATACGTCGCATCCAAAAACATATCAAAGAATTGAAACAATTACTGGCATTTTCTTGATTATGTTTTCTGATATAACTCCATATCTGGAAGGATATAAAATAAATTTTTTGATCGGAAATCCTTCCTCAGTTATGTATAAGGGATTTACTTTAAAAATTACATGGGGTAAAAAGTTTGATAGCAAACAAATGAAATACCGTGAGTGGAAAGAATCCCTAAAACATAAAAATTTTTCATTTGTCGATACTCTTATGTCTGGGACATGGAATAAGGCACAAGTAATTATTTCACCAGCAAAACCCGAAGAACTTGGGTGGTTAGCGTTAGAAATGGATACAGATATAGCTTGGTTAAAATTACAAAAATAACGATTTTATTTTGTATGGCGATAATGCAATCACAAAAAGAAAAGGATGGAAGGCTGGATGATTATGATAGTAACCATTATGGGAGGTAGAAAATGAGAAAAATATGGATAGCTATATTCTTTCTTCTTTTATTCATTCCGAGTGTTCTTGCTGGTGAATTTTGGGCTTCAAAGAACTCAAACAAGTATCATTATCCAGATTGTGAATGGGCACAAAAGATAAAGTCATCAAACCTTATCAAATTTAAGAGTCCTGAAGATGCGATTAAAGCCGGTTATATTCCTTGTAAAGTTTGTAAGCCTCCTATGGCTTCTAAGTAATATTTCTTTTGCAGAAGATAAATATTATCTATGCATAAGAGTAGTAGACGGTGACACTTTAAAAACCTAAAAACAATACTTTTCTATAATGACCCCTGGATATACCTGTTTTCCAAATAATCCCCCTCTTTAATGTGTGCCTCCTCTTTATACACATGAAAAAGCATTTATATACCACTAAAATGTAAACGATTCAAGGCCATGGGTTTAACTATCCTGTGGCCTTTTTTATTTCTTGCTTTACAAACCCTTCAATACTTACTATCATTGCATTAAATGAACAGGTCATATAAGGGAGGGTAAAATGGGTAATGCAAAAATATTAAAAACTTTATTACTCTTAATCTTTTTCTTTGTTTTCTCTTTTCCTGTCTATGCAGACAATGAAGAACTCTTTGTCTGGACTGATGAAAATGGTCAAACTCATTACTCAAATACTAAGCCAACAGAATGGAATGTAGACACTACAGGTCAACAGTGGGAAAGTGCTGGAACTATTGAATTCCCAGATTTATATGGAAAAAAAGAAAATGTATCAAGAGGTCTTGAACCTACAACAAAACCGTCAAATATAGAGGTTCACAAAAGAAGAGAAATAAACTTAATAGAACGGCATGAACAGGCAATACAAAATAGAATAATAGAAGAAAAATTTCAAAGAGATATGGAGAAAATTGATAATGAAAAAAGATTAAAAGACATCGAAAGAAAACAACAAGATCTTGAATGGACACAACGTAATCTGGAAAATAAATATAGATAGCGAAAGATTCGAGAGGGAACTCCACAGTTATCCATATTAGTAATGTCTGTCTATAGGCGAGGCAATGGATGGAATCATTATCAAACAGTTGAAGAAATTATTGACCTGAAAAAATATTTAAGCTATAGTGGAATTATGACAACAAAGGTGTTAAAATTTAAAGCATGAATAGCAAAAAGTTATCAAAAACTGACCAAAAACTCAATGATCGGCAAATAGTATACAGTGCGCTTATGGAGCATGCCCCAGCAGGTATGACGAAGAAAAAAGCCGCAGAATTAGCGGGTTATAATCCCAAGTCCGTATATCGTGTTGAAAAGGTAATCAGTAAATACAGCCTGAAGCATCCGAAGAGGTTGAAGAAAGCCTCTAAGGTCGTTGATGCTTTTCTATCAGGGAAAGCGGTAGGCGATTCTGAGCCGCCTTCTCCCGCAGTCATCCGTGCCACAGCAGATATGATATACGATAGATTCGAGCCGGTCACCAAGACCGAGCCGGTATCATCTCAGCCGATCTCATTCACTCAGGTTAATATCAATTGGGCTTTCATCAACAGCGATGAGCCGATCAAACCAGTAGAGATTACAGATATTACCCCTGTAGATGTTAATAAATCCTCATAAGTTATTGATATTATTAGATTGCTAAAATCTGAACGTCCCAGAATAAGTCTTATGTAAAATTATCAATATTATCGTGTATAATCAATGAGAACGATTGTTTACAATTAGGCAACAACAGATGTCCCATAAAACACACCTATTATCATTATTATATGGCACGTTTTTTAGTGTTTCCTTCCACCTGTTCCAGAGGTTTTGAGTCCAGATAAAGCATGCTATTTCAGAATAACCCCCCGCCAGGTTCTCCTTTTGAGATCAGCATACGTCAATGGAACAGTATTTATTGTCCCTTTCTTCGTCTGCTCAACTTTTCAACCAATTCCAGTATTTGATCTTTCATGTTGATTCTACTTGAGCTTTCTTTTAACGGGTGTTATTTTTATTGCAGGATTTAATAGCATACCTTAGAGGAGGTAGTTATTGAGAGGTTGACTTCACCTACAACTGTTGCATCTAAGGCATGGCCAAAAGATTCACCGATTTTTGGTAGAAATATGCAGTATAAAGGGCGAGCATTTTTACTCGCCTTTTTCCATTAGTATTCAGTCTTTTTTAGCTGCAGAAACACTCTTTACCAATTCCCTGCTATAGGTTTATCAATTGTAAGGCCAAAGTTGTAACACCTATCAGTGGTGCAACCGCTCCATGAGCCCTCTCCACTATAATCAAGATACCAGGACGAACCCCTCTTTACTGCTATCTTTGAATGCCCACTTCCATTCCAGTCTCCAACAATAGGTATATCAGTTGATAGACCAAAATAATGACATTTATCTATACCGCAACCGCTCCACGAATCACTTCCATCATAATCCAAGTACCACATTCCATTTCTGAATACCCCCATCTCCGCATAACCATCGCTATTCCAGTCTCCTGCTACAGGTTTATCGCCAGCCATGCCAAAGGTGGCACAAACATCAGTCGCACAGCCATTCCATGTGCCATTACCATTTAAATCAAGATACCATTGACCGGTCCTGAATACGCCAATTTTATCACTACCACTATTGTTCCAATCTCCACTTACAGGAATGTCAGTAGAAAGACCAAAATAATAACATCTGTCTACTCCACATCCGCTCCATGTGTAACTCCCATCATAATCCAAATACCACCATCCATTTCTGAATACACCTATCTCTATATATCCATCTCCATTCCAGTCTCCAACTACTGGGATGTCTGAGGAAAGACCAAAAGAAGGAATACAAACATCTGGAATACAGCCATCCCATGTACCATTGCCATTATAATCCAGATACCAGACCCTATTTCTGAATACGCCGATTCTTTCCAAAATTGGTGGGATTGGGTCCGATTGGATGACATCTTCACCTACAGCCACAAAAGTACTGTTTCCAAATGTTACATCGTAAAGAGCATTGCTCGTTGGTGAGGGCCTAACAGTCCACGTGATCCCGTCTGGAGAGGTAATGATCGTTCCAGAAGAACCCACAGCTACAAATGTCCCGTTTGCAGAAGTGACCGAATTAAGGTTGTTCGTTGTTACGCTCGGAGTTGTCCTTTCCGTCCAAGTAACCAAATTGGGTGAAGTGAAGATTTCCCCTTGTGGACGAACAACCACGTAAGAGCCATTCCAGTAAGCTACGTCAGCAGTCCCTCCTAACCAACCCGAGGTTGAGATGTTCGACTCCATCCAGGTGATGCCATCAGAAGAATGCTGAATCTTATTCAAATAGTCACTAATTGTTATAAATAAGTTGTTTATATAACGTAATTTTGTTTTGAAGTATTCTGTTGCATTTGTAGTTTTTAAGGTCCATGTTGTGCCGTCCGGAGAAGTAACAACGGTAGACGAGTAACCGATAGCCATAAAAAAACCGTTCCCAAAGGCAACACCGCAGAGTGTATTTGTCGTTCTCGAAATCTGAGGAATCCACGTAATCCCATCTGGTGACGTGATGATCGTCCCTGATGAACCAACAGCTACGAATTTAAAATTGCCATAGGCAACTTGATATAGAGAATTACTTATGCCAGAGGTCCTCTTAGTCCACGCCGCACCATCAGGTGAAGTCCAGACATCATTTCCTCTGACACCTACAAAGAGGCCATTGCCATAGACCACCGAATCGAGCGAATAAAAATAACCGAGCGTCTTTCTTAAATACCAATTGTCGAGCGGCTCCGCGGTTGAATAAACCGGAACAAGAATTACAAAAGCAATGACAATCAAGGAAGTTAAAACTATTGATTTTTCTTTCACTTCAACTTCCTTCTCCCGCAGTCTCTGGGCCCCCTTGTCATACTGACTGTTTAGGTATACATTCACTCAACAGTTTACCAGCAACTTCAATGCTAATCAAGCAAATTTTATCTTATTTATAACCTTTTGACAGCCATAGTAAGTGATTATTTCTATATGAAGTGTATGCTATTAAGTCAAGCCTTTGTTAGCAATGATTCAGGAAGGAGCAAACGCTGAGTATTTCGGTATAAAGCTGTTACGGCACTGAGAACGGAAAAGGGGATAGAACCGCCCCCATTAAGATTACTCTTGTAGTGGTAAAAGATTAGAGCCTTCTCTATACAAAGACAAGGGCATACCTTACCTGACCCTGCCGTCTTCTGCATAATGTAGAGGTAGCCTATCCAATAAATTTCCCTTGACATCATTCAAGCCTTTCAGTATCATAATTACAACAATGTATTTATAACCTTAAAGGAGGTTTGAGATGAACTTTAACAGCAAGGCCGTATCAAAGATAACAGGTTTAAGTTTCAGACAGATTGATTACTGGGACAGCACCCATTTCATAAAACCCTCTGTAAGCGAAGCTTCAGGATATGGCTCTGTAAGGCTTTATTCTTTTAATGACCTGATTCAATTGAGGGTTGCAAAGACCCTGATGGATAAAGGCATCAGCTTACAGAAAATAAGAAAGGCAATAACCTATCTAAAAAAGAATATGCCGGAGATAAAGAAGCCATTGTCAGACCTGAGATTTTTAACAGACGGAGAGACAATCTTTGTGTTGACTAAAGACAAGAAGACAATCATTGACACTTTAAGGAACGGGCAACTTGTCTTTGCTATTGCTTTAGGAGAAATTATTGAAGGACTTAAGGGTGAAGTTTCATCTTTACAGAGAGAAAAGAAATATGAGGTTACCTTAAGAGGCAAGAAATATCCTGTGATCCTTCATCCTGACACTGAGGATGGTGGTTACTGGATAGAATGTCCCTCACTCCCAGGATGTGCTTCTCAGGGTGATACAGTAGAGGAAGCACTTGAAATGATAAAGGATGCTATTAAAGGTCATCTTGAGGTATCGGAAGAGCAAAGAAAGGTTAGAAAGGCTTCGTGAGCAGCCTGCATAACCTGAAACCTGACAGGGTTATTAAGGCATTTGAAAGGGCTGGATGGAAGATAAGAAAACAGACAGGAACGAGTCACGTAAAACTCACAAAGGAAGGAAATCCTTATATTCTGTCAATCCCTGTACATAAAGGGAAACCAATAAAGCAAGGATTATTAAGAGACCAGATTAAAAAGGCAGGGCTGACAGTAGAGGAGTTTTTGAGGTTGTATAGGTAACAATAACTGTTTTCAGCAGAGAGCACAAGAACATGAAAAAGAAAAGAGTGCAGACATTTTCGGCAGTTATAAGCGTTTATCCTGTCAGGGAACAGGACTACATAGATAAGGGAATAAAGTTGAAGGTAAAAGCTGCACCTGACGATTGGCGCAGGCTTGCAGAGTTTATCAAAAAGAATCCTGATGGCTTCCATCATGATTTTTCACGTGAGATAATAAATATTCTTTCCGATTTGCCGCCTCCGCTTTACAAAAAAAATTCTTTTGAGGCTGGATTCTATAGTACATGTGGGAATGACAAAAAGCCGAGAGGCAAGCATAAAAAGACCGGTTGGCTTGAGAAGACGATAAAGAGTGGAGCTGGGCAATTGTATAGTCTTTTTTCCTATTATTACAAAAACCCAAATGAACAACCCGAATTTTTTAAAAAATTAAAAGATATAGCCGAGAAAAATGGTTATTTCCCTAAAGCCTGCAATGATAAAATTCTATTAACAGGCTTGGTAATATACTGCATCGAAAAGAGGTATGACGCAGATTTGAGAAGTTGGGGAATGAAGAAAATTGATAAAGACAAGCATGAGAGTTTTTATAACATCTACATTGTCAACAATGATTACATAAAATTTTACAAAGAATACTCTGTTATTAACGATGCTGACGCCATATTGAAAGAGCATGCGCCCTTTTTAATTCGTGCATCCTTCTGGCAGAACCAGAAAATCACGCCTTAACTATCCCCTCCTAAAACAACCCTATTCGGCATTTTATCAAAATAGAGTTGGTTGAATATTCATTGACGATTGCTGGGTTTTCAGTCAAAAATGAATCATCACATGAATGAAAAGGAGTGAGATGATAGCAAAGACTAAGACGCAAGAAAAAGAAATCCCCACCATAATTAATGATTCGATTTTAGCAGGCATCCTCATAGCAAAGAAACACAAAATTATCCCTGCCATTGACGACAAGAAACGTGTCCACTATGAGGTTTACGGAGATGTAGAAAAAAGCCTGAAAGAAATCTACAACAATGACACTATCGGGTGTCTTGATGTCTACAACTCGGTAAAACAAGCCAGGTCGATGATCTTTGCTCTCAAAGGAGGGCAGAGATGATTATGAGGCGTGGAATGGAGGGCAAACAAAGATGACAGAACACTCGATAACCCCTAAAGATCAGCGAAAGATTTTCTTTCAGAAGATACTTTCGATAACCCGGCGTGATATTGAGCTAAGAGCTTTCCCTTCCAGGAGAAGGATTTTCACCAGAAACTTAAACATCATTGAAAAATTTATTAAAGAGAATAAAGTCGACAATCTTTATTTTGGCGTTTACACCAGAAAAGGCGGTGGCACCAAGGAACACGTAAAAGAAATCTATTGTTATTTTGCAGACGTAGATTTTAAAGAATATCAGGGTGGTGAAGCTGAGGCATGGGAAAGGCTTAATGCTTTTATTAATAACACAGGATTAAAGCCTTCTTTCATCATTCATTCAGGTTACGGACTCCACGTTTACTGGTTTTTGAACTGCATCATTGAACCATCAGAAAAAGTTGAAGCAACACTCAGAGGCATAGCTAAGCATCTCGGAGCTGATATAAGTGCCTGCGAGCTTGCACGGATTCTGCGAGTGACAGGAACTTTTAACTATAAATACAATGACAGGAAACCAGTATCTATCATTGAGCATAATGACATTTCTTACGATCCTGAAGCATTTAATCAGTTTGAAGACAAAGAAACTTATAAGAACAATCCTCTAAGGGAACTATTTAAGGGCGTACCAGATGGCCAACGGAATGTTTCTCTAACAAGGCTTATTGGCAGTTTGGTTAATGATGATTTGAGTTATGAAGAATGTCTTGAGTTTGCTTATCAGTGGAACGAGAGAAATAACCCACCTGAGACTGACTTAAGGGAGATTGAGAGGACAGTCAAAAGTATTTTTGAAAAGCATCACAGGGAACTGTCTAACTGTAGATATAAAACTGAACCTTCAAAACATGAAACGATAAAGTTAATCAGGGTCATAGGTATTTCTGATTTCTTAAGTTTAGAGTTGCCACCAAGAGAGAACATATTTGCACCGTGGCTTCCGACACAAGGGCTTGCTATGGTCTATGGCCCTCGTGGTGTTGGAAAAACTCATTTTGCTATGGGTGTAGCTGTTGCTGTTGCAAGCGGAGGAAGATTTCTAAAGTGGGAAGCCTCAAAACCTTTTGGGGTACTTTATCTTGACGGTGAAATGCCCGCAGTTGTAGTTCAAGAGCGTTTCAGCAACATCATAGTTAGTTCCGAGAAAGAACCTATAGCTACACTGAATATCGTGACTCCAGACCTTCAAGAATTTGGGATGCCTGATCTCTCAACTTTACAAGGTCAGGCAGCAGTAGATCCCTATCTTGACGGAATCTCTCTGGTAATTGTTGACAATATAAGCACTCTCTGCCGGGTGGGAAGGGAAAATGAAGGTGAAAGCTGGCTACCAGTTCAAGAATGGGGGTTGAGATTAAGAAGCAAGCATATCTCTGTTTTATTCGTGCATCATGCTGGTAAGGGAGGGTTTCAGAGGGGCACAAGCAAGAGAGAAGATGTACTTGATACAACTATCTCTTTAAAAAGACCAGGTGACTATATGCCTGATGAAGGAGCAAGATTTGAAGTTCACTTTGAGAAGGCAAGAAATATTCATGGAGATGACGTTAAAGCTTTTGAAACAAAACTTATTACAGTTAATGGAATCCAGCAATGGACATTAAAAATGCTTGAAGAAAGTCTTACTGAACGCATTGCGAATCTGCTAAATGATGGTATCCCACAGAATGAAATAGCTGAACTGCTTGGAGTAGCAAAGGGCACAGTAAGCAAACACAAACGTAAGGCCCAGTCTCAAGAGCTTTTAAGGAATAATGGATGAGTTTCCAGTTTCCACTATATAGGGATGGAAACGGGGAAACTTTAATGAGTTTCTCGGAATCTCTCAGGGAAATTATATGGAAACTTTAAGCCTTAAAGCCTTAGCAAATAAGGTTTTGCAGAGAAACACTCAGGGAAACTTAGTAGAAACTAAAGGCAAAACTAATGAAAACTTTCACCACAAAAAAGTTTCCAATGGAAGAGCAGCCTACAAGATTTATTCCGAGATTCTACAGGCTTACCTATGGGTTGTTGATACAGATGAGGATATGCACTCTCTGAGGGCTTCTCAGGACGTCTCCGAGGCTATCTACACAGCCGATGAGATAAAGAAGCTCAAAGGTTTGTCCAGCGAGCCTTTGAGAGAGATACATAAAGTTAAAGAGGTTTTTGAGAACTCTAAGATTGAACAGGTTAATCATGAAACCACAAACTAAAGACATAGAAGCTGTAATCAGGGAAGCCTTAAACAGATATGGCAGAGGCAGACTTGAACATGGACAGCTTGACCTTGAGAGAGATAAAAGGGATTTTATCCATGAGGCTATTGAGAAAATGCTTGACGCTATCAATTATCTATGTTTTGAAATTATCAGACTGAGGAGTATTAAAAGGTGAAGGCAGAACTTACATTA